>CAEZZC010000006.1_pt1 | contig 71863 bp, 69 predicted proteins | sample 7266051 | NCBI WGS metagenome assembly CAEZZC01 (sample SAMEA6813950, study PRJEB35770) | freshwater metagenome | biome: Freshwater; feature: Freshwater reservoir; material: water | place: Czech Republic | collected 2016-08-15 | depth 30m m
GCATGTGCCGGAGAAATCTCGCCGGTAGAGAGCGCAGAGCAGACTTCGGGTAAGTGGTTAACGAGGGTGCGAGCTACATCGATGCGATGCTGCGCCGTGGAGCCAGAGAGACGAAGAGCCGATGCGATTTCTTCGCGTTCGCAATCATCTACCCCTGTCCATATGCCTTCACTCTGACTTGGTTGATCCCCAGCAACAGCAACAATCGCTCTCTGCAGCGCAGCTTGCAACCAACCGCTCTGTTTTTCGAGCGCCGATAAATAATCAACGCGATCAACGCGACTGAGAGTGAATGGATCGATCTCGAGCAGCTCGCTCAGAATCGCTATGCCCGCGCTCTCGCCCAGGAGCTGACCCACCCGCGAGATAGTAAGAGGTGAACCCTCTCTTTTGCTTGCATTCTTGAACATAAAGCAAGGGTGGCAACCGCCCCTGACAAAAGAGAAAAGTTATCCCAAGGTTTGAATGGAAAGGCTCTCAACGCAAAAGCTCTGAATGGAAAGACCTTAACTAACCCTCAATCAATGTCGTCGGGGCATTGTGCACTGCGGGAATACTTCCGAGAACTCCGTTCTGAAAATCTTCGAAAGCTTGTAAAACCTCACGCTTAGTATTCATAACAAATGGCCCCATCCACGCAACAGGTTCCTTAATTGGCTGGCCGCCAAGAATAAAGAGCTCCATTTCGGGAGAGCGACTCTCTTGGTTATCAGATGCGCGTACAACAATGAGATCGCCTTCACCAAAAACAGTTAACTCTCCCATTTCAACAGGGCGACGTTCCTCGCCAACCAAACCGCGACCAGCCAAGGTGTAAACCAGAGCGTTGTAATCCTTGCGCCAAGGAAGACGTAGCTCAGCACCTGCTGCAACAGTGGCATGAATTAAAGTAATTGGGGTTTGTGTGGTGCCCGGGCCTTTATATCCATCAATTTCTCCTGCGATAACTCGAATCAGTGCGCCACCATCGGATGAAGACAGGAGCGCGACATCAGCTGCACGGACATCTTGATATGCAGGTGGTGACCATTTCTTTGCAGCCGGAAGATTAACCCAGAGCTGAAAACCATGGAATAGCCCGCCACTCATCACCAAATGTTCCGGGGGAGTTTCTATATGCAAAATTCCAGCGCCCGCTGTCATCCATTGCGTATCACCATTGGTAATTGTTCCGCCGCCGCCATTGTTATCGCGATGATCGAAAATCCCATCGATAATGTAAGTAACAGTTTCGAATCCACGGTGCGGATGCCACGGAGTTCCTTTTGGCTCACCCGGTGCGTACTCCACTTCACCCATTTGATCTAAGTGAATAAATGGATCGAGCGCTGCGATATCGACGCCGGCAAATGCACGACGAACGGGGAAGCCTTCACCTTCGAAACCTTGGGGAGCAGTAGTCACAGACAGGACTCCTCGCGCGCGCAGATTGTGCGCAGCGCTCACGCGGGGAAGTACTGAAATATCCTTAACGGTTACAGCTGGCATCACGTGCTCCTTGGGTCTAGATATCCAAGGGTAATTGAACTTTCAACTACTAGCAAGTCAAGGAGCGCGCTACTACAAACTCTTAAGCGCGCTCACTACCTTGGTCAGCGTCTCCTTGGCATCGCCAAAGAGGAGCGTTGTTTTAGGATCATAGAGAAGTTCATTCTCGATTCCGGCAAATCCTGGGCGCATCGAACGCTTCAAGAAGATGACGTTTGCAGCGTCAGCAACTTCAAGAATTGGCATTCCATAGATTGGGCAGCCAGGCGTGTTCTTTGCGGCAGGGTTGACGACGTCGTTTGCACCGATAACTAGCGCAACATCGGTCTGTGAAAACGTTGGGTTCACTTCTTCCATTTCAGCTAATTGTTCGTAAGGAACATTTGCTTCAGCAAGTAGCACGTTCATGTGACCAGGCATACGGCCCGCAACAGGGTGAATTCCGTAAGCGACTTCAATTCCCTTAGCTGCAAGTACATCTGCCATTTCGCGAACTGTGTGCTGTGCTTGTGCAACTGCGAGTCCGAAACCAGGAACGATCACGACGCGGCGAGCATAGTTAAGCAAGATCGCAACATCTTCAGGTGAACCAGATTTCACAGGACGAGCTTCTGCTGCATCAGTTGCAGCTTGTGGCTTAGCGGTGAACGCGCCAAAGAGAGTCTTAAAGAGCGAGCGACCCATGGCATCTGCCATCAAGCGAGTCAAGATCGTTCCAGATGCTCCGACGAGTGTTCCAGCAACAATAAGGAGAGTTGCTTGCAGTACATATCCGCTTGCAGCCACTGTCAAACCAGTAAATGCATTCAGGAGCGAGATAACGATAGGAACGTCAGCTCCACCCACTGGAAGTACGAAGAGAACACCAAAGAGAAGTGAAAGTCCACCAAGGACTGCTAGAGATGTATTTCCGCCGGAGTTAATAACCCATCCTGCTGCAGCAAATACGCCACCCACGTTGAGCGCGATAACAAAGCGTCCGCCAGGAAATACGACGGGACGTGTTGTCATTAACTCTTGGAGTTTGGCGAAGGTGATGCATGAGCCAGAGAAGGAAACGCTACCGACGATAACGGTGAATACCGTTGCGATAACTTCAGCAGAAGTTGCTTCGGTTCCTAGCTTCAAATATTCGACGATGGCAACGAGTGCAGCAGCTCCGCCACCAACACCGTTGAAGAGCGCTACCAATTGAGGCATCGCGGTCATCTGCACTTTACGTGCAGCAGGAACTCCAACGAGCAAACCAATTGCCACTGCGCCAAGGATTAGCGGAAGGTGGTGTAGAGGCAATGCGTGATAGTTCTTATCCTCTTTATTACCAGTGAAGAAGAAGACTAAAAGAGTTGCGACGGTTGCACCGAAGGCACCGATGAGGTTACCTCGGCGAGCTGTCTTTGGATGCGATAAACCCTTGAGGGCAAGGATGAAGCAGACTGATGCGGCGAGGCCGATGAGGTCATACAGGTTACGGTTCATTTCTTCTTCGCCTTAAACATCTCGAGCATTCGATCTGTAACAACAAATCCACCGACCATGTTGATGGTGGCCAGAACGATTGCGGTAAGGGCTAACCAAAGTTCGACGTTATTTGATGAATGGTCGGCAACAACGATTGCACCGACCAAGATCACGCCGTGAATTGCGTTCGCGCCACTCATAAGTGGCGTATGCAGAGTTGAGCTGACTTTAGAAACAACTTCAAAGCCAACAAATACTGAAAGAGTGAAGATGGCCAGTAGCGCCATGCCATTACTCATCATTTTTTGACCACCTCTTTCTTCAGTTCGCCGTTATGAACAACAACAGAGCCTGCGATGATTTCATCCTCGAAATCTGGAGCAATCACGCCATCCTTCGTCATAAGCGTCAAGATATTGACGACGTTACGCGAGTAAAGCATTGATGCGTGGAATGGAAGTTGGCTTGGAACATCCTTGCCGCCCCAGATGCGGACACCATTTGCGGTAGTAACAATCTCGCCAGGTTTTGAACCTTCAACGTTTCCGCCAGTTTCAGCAGCTAAGTCGATAATTACTGTTCCGGGGGACATTGAATCAACCATTTCTTTTGTTACCAATCGTGGAGCAGCCCGACCTGGCACTGCTGCAGTGGTAATCAAGACATGTGATTTAGCGATGTAAGGAGTTAAGAGTTCGCGTTGTTTAGCGGCGCGATCTTCTGTCATCTCGCGTGCATATCCGCCTGTGCCCTCGAGTGATTCGAGTTCGAGCTGAACAAATGTTGCACCCATCGACCTGACTTCATCTGCAGAAGCTGGACGTACATCGTAAGCAGATACAACAGCTCCGAGTCGGCGAGCAGTAGCAATTGCTTGCAAACCTGCGACACCAGCACCTAGAACTAATACTTGAGCAGGAGTAACTGTTCCTGCGGCTGTCATTAGTAATGGGAAGAACCGTGGAGAAAGTTCAGCGCCAACAAGTGCGGCGCGATAACCGGCGCACAAGGCTTGTGAGGAGAGTGCATCCATCGACTGCGCTCGCGAAATTCGCGGAACCAGTTCAAGAGAAAAGGCGGTTACGCCTGCCTTCAACGCTGCGTCAATGGAATCTTGTGCAGTAGTTATAGGAAGGAAGGATATTGTGATGGCGCCTTTTTTCAGCGAGGACATCTGCTCAGGAGTAAGCGGCTGTACCGATAGAACTACGTCGGCATCTTTGAGGACATTGCCGGAGGAGACTGTTGCTCCTGCGGTGGTGTATTCAGCATCGGAGGCTTGAGCGTGAAGTCCAGCGCCAGATTCAATCGTTACATCTAGCCCAAGGCGGACTAGTTTGTTAATGATGTCTGGGACTAGAGCTACACGTTTCTCGCCAACTCTTGTTTCGGTTGGTACGACTACGCGCATGGAGTAACCGTAGTCGGTCAACTTCTTACTTGTCATGTTTTTTGAGTTAAATGCGAGTGCTAGCGCCCTTTAACCTCACCGCGTACTAGGTGGTAGAGCAAAGCTTGAATAGTCGTGCGTCTATGTTGTGCTTCACGCCACACAATGGATCGTGGTCCATCGATGACGTCGGCAGATACTTCTTCACCGCGATGTGCAGGTAAACAATGCATGAACACTGCATCATCAACTGCCAACTTCATAAGATCTGAATTGACTGCAAAGGGTGCAAGAACTTTCATCTTTTCTGCGCGATCATTTTCGGGATCGCCCATTGACATCCACACATCTGTGTAAATAACACTCGCATTCTTAGCGGCGCTATGTGCATCATGTGAAATTTCAATAGTTGCCCCAGTTTCTTTTGCGATCTCCTGTGCGTGGGCAACAACATCAGCATCTGGAGCCCATTTACCTTCTGGTGTAGCAGCGACAACATGTGCACCCATAATTGCGCCCATTGTCAGCCATGCATGTGACATGTTGTTTCCGTCGCCAAAGTAAACAAACTTTCTTCCTGCAATATCCTTGCCGAAAGTTTCGCGAATTGTTATCCAATCGGCTAGCAATTGGGTTGGATGATCATCATCGGTCAACGCATTAATTACTGGAATCGTGGAGTAAGCGCCAAGTTCATCCACGTCAGATTGCGCAAAGGTGCGAACGATGAGCGCACTCGCATAACCACTGATGATGCGAGCAGTATCGGCAATAGTTTCACCGCGTCCTAGTTGGAGTTCATCACCGCGAATAAAGATTGGAACGCCCCCTAAGTGAGCCACTGCAGTTTCAGAGGCCAGACGAGTGCGCGTAGAAGGCTTGGTCATATAAATAGCCACTGTGCGATTAGCTAGAGCGGATGAAGCGCGAAGTGGATCGGCAGCGAAATCGGCTGCAGTTGAAATCAAGAGCTCGACATCATCACGGCTCAAGTCTGCGGTACGAAGTAGGTCCTTCACCTCTTTATTCTACTCAGCCAAGTATTGTTCTTGGTATGGGAATTTTTCGACGTACGCCTGAAACGCAGACTGATTCAGACCTGCTCACGCGCCCTGAACTTCAAGAAGATGAAGGCGATCATGATCGCTTCTCGCACTATGTAAAGAAGGAGAAAATCCTTCAATCGGCGGTAAGCGGTAAAGCAGTGCGAGCCTTATGTGGCAAGAAATGGATTCCTAATAGGGACCCCGAAAGATTTCCTATCTGCCCCGTCTGTAAAGAGATTTACTCTGGCTTACGTCCTGGACCTGAAGATAAGTAGGTAAAGAAAGGTACAGCGATCGCTGCGCCAATCATTGGTGCAACTAAATAGAGCGATGAGTTCTCCCAATATCCGCCAGCAAGAGCAGGACCAAACCAACGTACTGGATTAAAGCATGCGCCAGTGATTGGGCCCATTGCCATGATATTTACCGCGATAGTTAATCCGACAGCTACAGGCGCCCATGAAGCACGCGGGTTATCTTTATCGATTGCGATTGCAAAAATAACCATGACAAGAATAAATGTTAGGACGAGTTCGATTGCAAATCCCGTGACATATGAAGTTCCAGGAGCCAGAGTATTTACTCCATTACGTACAACAGAGGCGACACTTTCCGTATAAATAGATCGCAACGCAAATGAAGCAGCAGCCGCGCCAATAAACTGTGCAACAAGGTAAGCGAAGAATTCGTTGGGTGTCATCTTCTTTGCAAGTAAGAATGCAAATGAAACTGCCGGGTTGAGATGAATCCCTGAGATATGTCCTGAGGTGACGATCAGGATTGCAACAACGATTCCGGGGGCTAAAGCAATTCCAAGAAGATCGAAGGACTTATTAATGATGACACCTGTGGCCGCAAATAGCAGTGCGAAGGTGCCGAGAGCTTCAACTATTGATTTCTTCAGCAGTGAATGTTGCATTTTTTCATTCTCCCCGTAGGTGTTGAATCTTGTGAGCCGATCTCACGCGTGGTCGCGCGGATTTGGCGAGCCTACCCGATACCCTAAAAATCCTATGTTTAGAACCGGTTCAAGGCGCGCCCTAGCTTTTGCTATGGCCAGCATTGTGCTGCTTACATTTTCTCTCACTTCTGAACCCTCAGCACGTGCGGATGCTCAACCTCGCAAAATTCTGACTGGGTGGATTCCTTACTACGGAATGAAGAGTGCACTTCCGGCTGCTGTTACAAATGGGGATCTCATTCAAGAAGTGATGCCATTTTGGTATAGCCTCAAAAGTGCAACGTCCATTGCTGACCTTTATAAACCCGCTAATCCGAGCGTGCCAATCAGTATTCCTCTTACAACAATGCGTGATTCTGGTTTCACAATCATCCCCACAATTACCGATGGAACTGCAAAATTGGTTCTTTCGGGGTTAATCGCTAAAGCTAAGACCAGGACTCAGGTCGTTGCGACTATCACCAAACTCGTGATGGATAACAATTTCGATGGAATCGATTTAGATTTTGAAGGTTTCGCATTCGTGGATGGAATTTCCACATGGAGCGCAACTCGTCCCAATTGGGTCCTTTTCGTTCAGGAGCTAAGCGCATCACTCCATGCACAAAATAAATTGCTTTCGATTACCACTCCCGTTTTATTCGACCCAACAACGGGAAAGAAGGGTTATTACTTATTCGATTGGGCAGCTATCTCACCGATGATTGATCGATTAAGAATTATGACTTACGACTATTCCACAGGATCTCAAGGGCCTATCGGGCCAATTGCATGGGTGGATGAAAGCGTGAAATATGCGGTCTCAGTTATCGCTGCCTCCAAAATATATATTGGAGTTCCAGGTTATGGCCGCGACTGGGTAACAAAAGTAGAGGGTGTTTGCCCTTCTCAATACAGCAAAGCCATTGCAGTAGGTGCTAAACCCGCAGTCTTTGTTCAGAGGGATGCCATTACTTTGGCGGCAAATTACCGCACTGTCCCAACTTTTAACGCGACATACAGTGAAGCCACATTTAGCTATAAAAAAGTTTACGAAGGAGTTTCTGCGGCAGGGTTAGCGACTAAGTGCACTGCAACTAGACGTGCGTGGTACCAGAATGCTCAAAGCTATACCGATCGCGCTAACCTTGTTGCAAAATATCGCCTTGGTGGAATTACTTTATGGACTTTAGGAATGCAAGATACTGATGCAATACAAGCCGTTCGTACCGTGGCTACCGGCATCGCACCTGCGCCAATTTTGAATTCGCTCACCCTCGATAAGAGCGAGATGTTCTATGGTGAATCCCTTAATCTCACTGGGTTATTCCAATTAACAGATAAACAGCCGGTTGTTGGATTGGGTATTAAAATAGAAGTGAAACCTGTCGGAGAAGATGCCTGGAAGAAGCTAGAAATCGACCCTGTCACTGGAAGCGACGGGACAATATCTCTCCCACTTATATTGGGGCGCAGCACGCAAATTCGATTAACTTCTGAGGGCTCGTGGGAACGTCTTGCCTCGACCAGTAGCGAATTGCCTGTAAACGTTAAGCGTCGCCTGGCTATTACTGCACCAGCAACTGCAAGCATTGGCAATGGGGCCACAATCAGTGGAGTAATTCAACCTCACGAAGCCGGCGCAAACGTTCAACTGGAAAGACTTGTTAAGGGAGTGTGGAAGTCCGAAGGGGCAGCCGAGATAAGCGATCCAACTGGCCACTTTGTTCTTTCTTATCTAGGCAAGAGTCGGAGCATTGTCACCTTTCGAATCCGAGTAAGCCCAGATGCGAAATTCGATGAAGTTATTAGCCCTATATTTAATATAGTAATTTCTTAGGAGCGCAATGGTAAAAACATCTGAAAAAGTTGAGGAGTTGATCGATCCACTTCTATTTCATGATCGCCCTTGGGTCACTATCGTGTGGGATGACCCCGTAAACCTTATGACTTACGTGACTTACGTTTTTATCACTCTCTTCGGCTATTCAAAAGAGAGAGCGCACGAATTGATGTTGCAAGTGCATAACGAAGGGAAAGCAGTTGTCTCAAGTGGGCGACGTGAAGAAATGGAACGTGACGTTCAGCGCTTGCATGAATTTGGACTCTGGGCAACATTGCAACGAGATGATCAATAATGACTGACCCGTCAGGATTCCTGCGACATGGGCACGATTCATTTGAGGCCACATTTTCCGCGAGTGAACGAGAAGTTCTTGTAAATCTTTCAGAGCAACTTCTGGAAATTCTAGGTGAGCGAGTTGATGACTTGTATACCGATCCTCTTGCTGCGATGGTTGGGATTACCGGATATAACACCCCGCCTGATGACGATGTGCTTTTACGACTTCTGCCTAACGCGTATGCAGATCAAGTAGATTCGGCGGAATTTCGTCGCTATACCGAATCTGGATTGCGCGAGAAGAAACGAATAAGTGCTCTAGCGATTCGATCGCATCTACTCAATAGCCCAAGTGGCGAAGAATCTAAAGTTGTAATCAATCACGAGAGCGCGCAAGCCTGGCTAGGTGGGCTCAATGACATCAGGTTGGCTCTGGGAGTTAGGTTAAATGTAGAAGAAAATTCGCGCGACCAGTTGGAATTACTAGCACCCGATGATCCAATGCGTGGCGTGTATGCAGTCTTCAATTGGCTCGGTTGGCTGCAAGAAAGCTTGCTATTAGCGCTCATGGATGATGTCGAGGATTAATACTCGCAAGGGTAGGCTTAGCGCGTGAGCGATGCACCGATTGGGATATTTGATTCTGGGGTAGGCGGTCTCACCGTTGCTCGAGCAATACTTGATCAATTGCCAAACGAATCCACTCTATATATCGGCGATACTGCGCGTGGACCATATGGCCCTCGACCACTTGCAGAAGTTCGTGAATATGCACTCGAAACTTTAGATTTTCTCGTCGCTCAAGGATGTAAAGCAATTGTTATTGCCTGCAATACAGCGAGTGCTGCAATGTTGCGCGATGCACGTGAACGTTATTCGGTACCTGTCATTGAAGTTATTCAACCAGCGGTGCGGCGAGCTGTGGCCGCTACGCGAAGTGGTCGAATTGGGGTTATCGGAACGCAAGCGACTATAGATTCGAGAGCATATCTCGATGCATTTGCTGCCGCTCCCCAACTTCACATTACCTCTGTTGCTTGCCCATTATTTGTTGAATACGTGGAGCGCGGCGAAACATCCGGAGCCGAAATAACCGCTGTTGCTCGCGAATATCTCTCCAAAGTTTTGGAGGCAGGCGTTGATACTTTGGTTTTAGGGTGCACTCACTATCCGCTGCTCACAGGTGTAATTTCTTATATAGCGGGGGATAACGTTTCATTAGTTTCTAGCGCCGAAGAAACGGCAAAAGACTTATACCGCGTACTCGTTGAAAATAACCTACTGCGCGCTCCGCAAGCAACACCTGCCACGCATAGGTTTTTAGCAACAGGGGATGCGCAATCATTTGAAACATTGGCACGTAGATTTCTTGGTCCTGAAGTGGGTCGAGTTGAACACGCAGATATCTAAAGTTTGTCCCTAGGAGAGGAAATAATGTCCCGAATCGATGGAAGAGAAAATGCTTCATTGCGAGAAATCAAATTCACCCGCAATTGGTTAGATAATGCCGAAGGCTCAGTACTTGTTGAATTTGGTGCAACGAGAGTTCTATGTGTTGCATCATTTACACCCGGTGTTCCACGTTGGCTAAAGGATTCTGGAAAAGGTTGGGTTACTTCTGAATATGCGATGTTGCCACGTGCGACCCATACTCGCTCTGATCGTGAAAGCGTAAAAGGGAAACTAGGTGGACGCACTCAAGAGATTTCGCGCCTCGTAGGACGTTCGCTACGTGCGATTGTAAATACAGCCGAACTTGGCGAAAACACAATTGTTATCGATTGCGATGTCTTGCAGGCAGATGGTGGCACACGTACTGCAGCAATCACCGGGGCATATGTTGCTCTCGCAGATGCAATCGCTTGGGCAAAAGAGAAGGGTCACATTGCAGCAAAGGCAGAACCACTTTCGGATTCAGTCGCGGCAGTCAGCGTCGGAATTATTGGTGGCGTTCCGATGCTCGATCTATGTTACGAAGAAGATGTTCGCGCTGACACAGATATGAATGTTGTTTGTAGCGGTAATGGAAAGTTCATCGAGGTTCAAGGCACTGCCGAAGGCGTTCCATTTGATCGTGCGCTTCTTGATTCACTACTAGACTTAGCTGTTGGTGGATGTAAAGAATTGACCGAACTTCAACGAGCGGTTTTAGCTAAGTAGTGAGCCGTCACAAAATAGTCCTGGCGACTCGCAATAGCGGCAAGATTGCAGAGTTTCGTCGAATTCTTGATGAAATTGCACCAGATTCCATTGAATTGTTAGGGCTTGAGAACTTTCCCGATTTGGAAGATGTTGAAGAGACGGGTTCTACATTTGAGGAGAACTCACTTCTCAAAGCGCGAGCAATTTGTGCGGCAACAAATCTGCCGGCCATTGCTGATGACAGTGGCCTGTGCGTCGATGCACTTGGCGGTGATCCTGGGATTTTCTCTGCACGTTGGTCTGGAGTACACGGTGACGACAGAGCAAATTTAGAGAAAGTTCTTCTTCAACTCAAAGAAACCCCCGCTGAAAAACGCGGAGCCCATTTCACTTGCGTTGCCTCTTTTGTTACACCCGATGGATATTGGGTAACTCGCGAAGGGATATTGCAGGGTTACATTTCGAAAGCCCCCATTGGCGAGCATGGATTTGGATACGATCCAATCTTCACTCCGACCGGCACCACGCTATCTATGGCGCAGTTGGAGGCGCAGGCTAAGGATGCAATTAGCCATAGGGGCCAATCTCTCCGCGCAATAGCGCCTTTAGTTGCAGCCAAGCTTGGCGCACTGGGGTAAAGTTCTCCCCATCAAGGTGATCTTGCGCAAAGCAAGTACTAAAAACACAAGGAGTTACTGTGGCTGTAAAGAAGGCAACTGCCAAAAAGTCCGCGGCAAAAAAGCCCGCGAAGAAAGCTGTCACTAAGAAATCTCCCGCCAAGAAAACTGTGGCGAAGAAAAAAGTTGTTAAGAAAGCTGTCGCTAAGAAGACTGCCAAGAGAGCAGTAAAGAAGTCAGCGGTAAAGAAGTCAGCAGTCAAGAAAGCTGTCGTTAAGAAATCCGCAGTCAAAAAGAGCGCGAAGAAAAAAGTGGCTAAGCGCTCAACTCGTGCAGTATCTGCTCCTGTCATTCCACCAGTTCCACTAGGTGGAACAACTCGCACACCTGCAGTTTCTGTTTCTACTCTTCCAGCTGCTCCACGAGTAGCAGCACCTGCTGCACCTGCCAAGAAAGAAGCGCCTTCACGTCGCGTTGTTTACGCGGTAGCACTTGGCGTTATTCTATTGGTGCTCATTGTTTGGAGTAAATCAAAGGGTGGCGACGACGAAGGCGCTCTGCCTCCAATGCCAACACCAACAGCGATTGCATCTGCTGATACAACTCCAACAGAGACAGCAACTGACATGCCAACAACGGTTGCAACTCCACCTACCGAAACTCTTCCAACAGTTACTGCCCACGAAGCTCCAGTGGGAATTGTTGCTCACTACACCGCAACTGGCGCGACTATTTACTGGAATGCACCAACAGCAGTCGAAGGCGTCACTGGCTACAAGATCGAAACTTCAATTAGCGATGGTCCTTGGACTGAACTCGCAACTGTGGGCGCCGATCAGTTCACCTATGATGTAACAAAGGGTGAATCGCCATCAAAGAACACATGGACTTCATTCCGAATCTCCACTGTTTACTCGGATGCAATCATCACACCTGGAAAAGATTTCGGTCTGCCAGGTCTCTTCTCCTAATACTTATTAAGAAATAGCCCTCGCACAGTAAATGTGCGGGGGTTATTTTATTTCTGGCGCGTAAAGCTTAGAGAGAATTGCATCTACATACACTCGCACGCCGTTGGGCTCAAGGTGTACTCCGTCTGGCGCGAAATATTCAGGATGACCCTTAGATATTGCGTTCCAATCTACAACTGAAGCTTGTGCATATTTCTCTGCGAAACGATTGATTAGCGCATCATTTGCATCGCGCCACCCACGCGGAACAGCAGTATTTACAATGATTATTTGGGGTTGATCTTTGATGATATCGAAGATTGCTTGAATCTCTTTCTCGGAGACTAATCCGTTATTTCCTAAATCTAATATGACTGGCGAATTTGCCATTGCAGCTTGATCGTGTTTAAGAACTGTAATCACCTCTGCCGCTTGGCGACCTACACGTGCATTAATCAATTCCACTCGCTCTTTCTGGTCGAGTTCATAACGAATTCCAAGAATCACTGAGTCTCCGACAACCCACAAACCTGAAACGTTAGAAATTACCGGAGTGACTGAAGCCGAAGGCGTCGGTGAGGGAGATGATGCCGGAACGGGATTAAGCAAACTTTCCTCAAGTGCTGCCTGTACGCGGGCACTGCTATTAATGGCATTAAGGCTAACAATGCCCGTTGCAGTTAAGAGCGACAGAGCACCTACAAGAACCAAACCTTGTTGGCGGACTCGTACTTTTTTGGTCCGATATTTCATTCCCCTAAACCAAGCACCTACTACATCGCCTCTTATTGGTAACTCAACCCAACGCAAGGAGATATCTGCAAGAGCAAAGACGATGAGAATTCGTAAGGTATAAAGAGCCCAAGGCGATCCAGCGAGATCGACACTTGGACGCGTCACTTGAAAAATAATCCAATGCCATAGATAAATTGCGTACGAGCGTTGACCAATCCACAAGATAGCTGGGGTACTTAGCAGGGGTGCAAAGCGTGATGCAGGGTGAACCAACGAGATGATAATTGCACAGCCGAAAATGCCAGCGAGCGGAAAAGCCAGACGATACAGACTTGCATTTGTTTCGTTAATAAAGAGGAAGCAGGCGAGTAGGCCTAAAAGTCCGAATACACCGATTCCATCAATGAAATCCTGCGCACGTTGAGCAATATTTGTGGTGAGGTTTTGGGGGATCCAACTCACGGCAAGGGCCGCCCCTAAGAAGAGACCGATACTGTGGGTATCTGTACCAAAGTAGACGTGGCTCACGCTTTGTACATTTGATACATCTAATCGCATTGAAAGAATAAAGAGCGCAGCTCCGGAGAACATTGCAATTGCTAATGCGGCCCGGGGGATACTTTTCTTTCCAAATCTTTTCAATACCAATAAGAGAATCAAGGGCCATACTAAGTAGAACTGTGTTTCAACCGCTAGCGACCACGTATGTTGAAGCAGTGGTGGTCGCCCGATTGATTCAAAATAATCGGTATGGCGAGCAACAAGTGCCCAGTTGATTGTTCCCGTAAGCGCATAAGGCAGGTCACTTACGAATCGTTTGATCGCCTCTGGTGCCCATACCCCAACAAAAAGTGCGGTGGTGATGACCATAAATATTAAAGCCGGTAACAATCGCCTAGCTCGAGCAAAGTAGAAGCCTCGTAAATCTAATCCGCCGCTTCGCTGTATCGAATCTAAGAGCAAACGGGTAATTACATAGCCAGAGATGACAAAGAAGAGATCGACTCCAAGAAAACCACCCGGTATCCAATTGAAACCCAAGTGGTAGAGCATGACGGCAATAACCGCGATGGCGCGAAGGCCATCGATGGCAGGAATATGTCGGATACCGCGATTAGCGTCCATAAAAGTTACTTGCGTTTAGGCGCGGTCTTCTTAGCAACTTTCTTCACAGGTTTCTTTGCTGCGGTGCGCTTTGGAGCATCAAGTGCTGGCTTAGTGCGCTCGCTTGTCACTTTGATTGGGTCCGGCTTAATTAACGTTCCATCGGCGCGCAAGTTTTCTATGACGCTTTTTTGCAACTCTGCCAAACGATTAAATGCCACTTCGAGGCGGGTACGTGATTGGTGAATCGCGCTCTCTGCAGAATCAAGTGATTGAGTTTGAATTTTGTATAGACGTTCAGCTTCTGAAATAACACCGGACAGCCACTGGCGATAATCAACTACATCTTTAGCGGCTTCAGAAATCATCCGCTCGCCTTCACGACGTGCTGCAGATGTTAAGTGTGATGCTTCGCGCTTCTTGGTTTCGATGAGCGTCTCAGCTTCAATTTCGGCAGTCTCACGGAGCTCTTGCGCATCGCTTTCTGCCGCTTCGATGTATTTACGTCCACGACTCTCGGCGCTGGAAAGGAGAGCTTTGGCTTTCTGATCTGCAGAGTCAAGGGCATCTTTCGCTTGGCGAGCAGTTTCATTTATCACTCGGTCAGAAGTAGCTTGAGCTTTCGATTCGCGCAATTGCGCGGACTTGATCATTGTCATCGCAGTTTCAGTTGCGAGAATTTCAAACTCTTCCTTGGAGAGCGTTGTGACATCTCGACGAGAACGAAGATCGGCCAACTGCGCTTCTAGTTCGCGAATACGGTCAACTGAACCTGGAGCGTTACTTTCTTCGCCTTTAAATCCCACCCAGTTGAGAAAAGATCCCTTTTCGGCCATCGCCAGATTCCTCACTATCGTTAGGAGCACAGGTTAGAGCAAAAGGGCCTTGCGCGAAAAGCCCACGAGGGTAAGCGCGCAGGCGTAGATGCGGGTTATTGGCGGTAAATGGCCACTGATACTGCAACGTACTGCGAAATCCAAGCCGCGATTACAAAAATATGAAAAAGCTCATGGAATCCGAAATAACGGGCATTTCTACCGGGCAATTTGAGTGCATAAAAGATTGCACCGACTGAATAGAAGAGGCCACCGATCAAGATGGGCAGAAGAATCCAAAGTCCGCCAGATCGATACATCTGCGGGGTGTAAATAACTGCAACCCAACCTAAGAGCAGGTAGTTGGCGACATATAACCAACGTGGTGCGCCGACCCAGAAGACGCGGACTGCAACTCCGATAAGTGCGCCAGTCCAGATAACCGACAAGAGAATTGTTCTGTCGCGTCCTTCAAGAAGTGTTACCGCAAATGGAGTGTAGGAACCTGCAATTAATAGATTGATATTTGCATGATCCCATCTGCGCCAAATCTTTTTCTTAGATGGCGACCAAGGAACGCGATGATAGATAGCAGAGACGCTAAAGAGCAGGATTGCAGTGAGCGAATAAAGGGCGACGGCAAATTTCAGTGAATCTTTGCTAAGAATAAAAAGAACAAGAGAGGCTATAAAAACTACAGGCGCTGCTCCTAGGTGAAACCATCCCCGCAACTTAGGAGGCGCAATCGGCGCCACTACTTCCACCTCTTTTGCTTTGCTCTTCATGTTCTGACTCTACGCGTCTGGCGCTCTATTGGCGTGGCTCCTGAGATTTCTGACAGATGACAGGCTCAAAGGGATCAAGGCTCCTGCCAGGGTGATGGTCGCTGCCACAATAAGTGTGGTGGATGTTCCGATAGCAATAGCGATAGGACCAGCTACTGCGATGCCAATGGGAGCAAGTGCATACGAACCCAAAGCGTCATATGCAACAACTCTCGAGTAAGACTCTTCAGGAATGTTGCTCTGCATCGAACTTTGCCAGACGACACCGAAAATCTCTATCGCAACCCCAGCAACAATTGCTAAGAGCAAGGTGATTGGCAGCGTGATTCCAATACCCAACGCGAACTCCCATGAAGAGGCAAAAGCAATTGCAATCATGCCAAGAACTAACGGACGTCCAAAATGAATACGCAGGGAAATAATCCCGCCGACAATCATTCCAATTGTTAGTGCAGCCAAGTTAAAGGACCAATTCCTTGGCCCAAATGAATCCTTGTTATATGCCAGGGGGCCCAACACAGTCATCGTCGCTTCAAAGCAGAGGTTGATAAATGTGAAACCGATTACTACGGCGACAACCCATGAGCGGGAAATGAATTCAACCCAGCCACTCTTTAGATCGTGGAGCACAGAATTCTTTTCGCGGTCGGGCATTGGAGGCAAAGTGATATTCCAGACAAGAAAACCAGCAACAGTAAAGGAGAGCGCATCAACAAGTAGCGCCCAACCTGAGCCGAATAAAGTCACGATTGTGCCGCCAAGGAGAGCGCCTGCTGTGAATCCGATATTGCTGACAAGGCCAACAACGGCGTTGCCTTTCTGCAGTAATTCTTTAGGCAATATTTCGGGTAGCACTCCTGACATCGCCGGCCACCAGAGCGCGTTGAGAACTCCAAAAATCCCTCCCAATACACACAGAAGAGGGATTGTTGCAAAACCTTTGATAAATGAGAGCGCGATTAATCCCGCTATGACACTGCCGATAATGTCAGTACCGCCAACGATGCGATTGCGCTTAAACCTGTCTCCGACGACACCCCCAATCAACATAAACACAATCATTGGTGTAATTCGGGCAGTCATAACCAAACTTAGATCTTTTCCGGTCGAATGGGGGAGAGCCAAAACGCCATATGCCAAAGCAACCGGCGAGAGTCCATTACCTAAATTCGATATGAACCTAGAGAGAATCAAAGGAGAAAAACCTTTATGACTTTTCAGAAGCCGCAACTGTTCCAGCATGGGGGCTTCCTTATCTTCTTTATAGCGCGTGCATCCGCATTTGCCTGCAGGCAACAAAGTGAACTTTAGCATCGCGCCTATTTTCAGTGGCGATAATCACTGAGCAAAACTTCCTTTCCTTTTAAGACAGGACTACTGTAAAAGCATGACAACGGAGTCACCAATGGCAACAGCCCTTGCCCAATTACGGCGAGCGGTAGATCAACTTAATCTCTCTGAAAATGACTGGAACACCCTCTCAACTCCTCGCAGAGTTCTTGAAGTAGCTGTTCCACTGCGCCGCGATGACGGCAGAGTCGAAATGTATAAGGGCTATCGCGTCCAATACTCAACTACGCGCGGCCCATCAAAAGGCGGAGTTCGCTTCCATCAAGATATCGACCTCGATGAAACAGTCGCGCTCGCAATGTTGATGACATGGAAATGTGCACTGACAAACTTGCCTTACGGCGGAGCAAAAGGCGGAGTAGCAGTTGATGCGCAAACTCTTTCGCTGGCAGAAAACGAACGCCTAACTCGGCGCTACACCTCAGAAATCTTGCCCATTATCGGACCAGAGCGCGATATTCCGGCGCCTGATGTGGGAACAGATGAACGCAACATGGCATGGATGATGGATACCTATTCTGTTAACGCGGGATTTTCGGTCCCCGGAGTCGTTACTGGAAAGCCAATTGTTCTAGGCGGCTCACTTGGTCGCACCACTGCAACAGGTGATGGCGTTGCTATTTCAACCATCGAAGGTTTGCGCGTTCGCGGAATCAATCCAGAAGGCGCAACTGTCGCCATTCAAGGATTTGGAAAAGTGGGCTATTGGACAGCGATTGCACTCGAAAACATGGGACTCAAGATCGTTGCAGTCAGCGATGTAAAAGGTGGAGTCACGGGTTTCGCATCTGTTGCTGAGATCTTTGATTATGCTCAAAAGACTGGCAGCGTCGTTGGTGCCCCTGGCACAGATACGTTAACCAATGAAGAGATATTGCATCTTGATGTTGATGTCCTCATTCCAGCCGCACTTGCCGATTCGATTACTGGGAAAACCGCTCCAGGAATAAGGGCAAAAGTAATTGTCGAAGGCGCAAACGCCCCGACTACTCCCGAAGGCGATGCGATTTTGAACGATAAAGGTGCAATTGTTATTCCTGATATTTTGGCTAACTCAGGCGGAGTTATCGTCTCTTACTTTGAGTGGGTCCAAGATAAGCAGAACTTCTTCTGGACTGCCGCAGAAGTACGCGAAAATCTCAATCAGATTTTGATGAAGGCGATCCATGAAGTAGAGCAAACTGCAAAATCCAAGAACGTAACGTGGCGCGAAGCTGCACATATGTTGGGTGTGAGCCGTGTTGCAGAAGCCCATCGCTTACGCGGGTTGTATCCATAAAGAAACGACTCGAGCAATTCACAATTCTTAATGTCTTAATGCGAAAACTTTTCGGCATATATTCGGGATGCTTCTAGTCGACCGTTGCATTTTAGAACTACGGATGTAGCATGAGTGCTCAGTAGTGCCCGCAAACTCATAGGCAGAGCAGGAGTAGAAATGATCGAAACTAGCAGCGCCCCAGTCAATGCACTTATCGGTGGCAAGTGGGTGCCAGGTTCGGGTGGAACTTTTGAAGTCAAGTCTCCGCATTCTCGCGAAGTAATTAGCAATGTTTCGCGATGCACCACTGTAGATGTTGATCGTGCAGTCGCAGCAGCCAGAGCCGCTCAACCTGCTTGGGCCGCGCTACCGGTGATTGAAAGAGCGAAAATTCTGCGTCGCATTCATCAACTATTTCTTGAGCGCGCCGAACCGATCGCACTGATGCTTTGCCATGAAATTGGTAAGACTATTACTGATTCGCGCGAAGAGGTCTATGAGTATGCAGTTCCTTCTTATTCAAAAGCTGCAGAAGAGATACTCAGACATCGCGGTCTCTCCTTCCCATCGAGCCAAGAACAGACCACCAATAAGAGGTTAGTTCTTGGTCACCGCCCCCTTGGCGTTGTGGGCGTGATTACCCCGTATAACTTCCCCACGGATATTTCATCAATTGCGTTGGCGCACATTATTGGCGCAGGTAATACAACGGTGTGGAAGCCATCTGAATATGCACCGTTGAGCTGCGCAATGGTGGCGCAGATCTTCGAAGATGCTGGCTTACCTGCTGGTGTTGTCAATGTTGTTCAAGGTTTCGGTGATATCGGAGCAGCAATTGTTGAGCATAAAGGTGTTGATGGAATCTTTTTTACAGGTTCTACTAAGACCGGCGAAATTATTGCAAGAGCGTGTGCGCTGAAGCCACATCTACTTGAGCTCGGAGGCGATGGGCCGTTTATTATCTTGGCCGATGCTGATATTGATGCTGCAGTCGATGGCGCAATAAATGGCTGCTTCTATTACTCAGGTCAGGTTTGTACATCGGCCGAGCGACTTCTCGTTCATGAGGATATCTACGATGAGTTCTTAGCGAAGTTCACTAAAGCTGCGGGCAAACTCGTGATTGGCGATCCCTCTTTAGAGACAACAACAATGGGACCTCTCTGTAACGAGACGACATTAGCCCGAGTTCGCACGCACGTTGAAGATGCAAAGAATCGGGGAGCGAAGGTAATTCAATTTGGCCCAGAGGAAGGTCTGTACTTCCCGGCAACAATTCTTACTGATGTGACTGAAGAGATGTTGATTATGCAAGAAGAAACTTTTGGTCCCGTTGCGCCAATCATGAAGATTAAATCAGCAGAACATGCAATCGAAATTGCCAATCGCAGTGAACTTGGACTTATCGCTTCGTTATGGACGCGCGATCTTGGCAGCGCTTGGCGCGTTGCCGAAGCACTTCCCCATGGATCGGTGAACGTTAACGAGACCAGTAATTACTGGGATCAACTTGCACCATTCGGTGGTGCGGGCAAGAGTGGCGTTGGTCGCGAACTTTCACAATGGTTCCTTGAGTCATTTACTGAACGAAAGCTCATCGTTTTTGACTTGGGCAATAGCGAGGTTAAATACAACCGTCGTGCCGAAGGTGGTTGGTAAGTAGTACTTGTGCGGGAGAAGGGACTTGAACCCTCACGTCCGAAGACACAGGTTCCTAAGACCTGCGTGTCTGCCATTTCACCACTCCCGCCGGAGCTTTGTTGCATGTAACAGGGGCAAGATTAGAGGTAAGTAGCCCAAATCAACGAATGCGCATATAGCGCAAGCATGCGAGCGTAAACGGTAGCCTTGCGCAGGTGACCTCCCATAGCGATCTCCTAGCCGCGAAAATCACCGCTGCCCTCGTGGCCTGCGTTGAACGCGGGGAGTTGAACTGTGAAATCCCAGCAACAATCACACTCGAAAGACCTAAAAATCGTGATCACGGTGACTATGCCTCATCTATTGCGCTGCAGGTAGCCAAGAGTGCGGGGCGGGCGCCAAGGGAAATCGCAGAACTGTTGAAGCGCGATCTTGAGGCACTTGCTGAAGTTGCCTCTGTAGAAATTGCTGGCCCAGGATTTATCAATATAACTTTAGAACGCGCTAGCCAAGGCGAAGTCGTTCGTCAGATTCGCGAGCAGGGCGAAAACTTTGGTCGGGGAAAATCTTTATTAGGCGTAGCAATCAACCTCGAATTCATCAGTGCAAATCCCACAGGGCCTTTGCATCTAGGACATACGCGTTGGGCCGCCGTTGGCGATGCACTCGGTCGCGTACTTGCTGCAGCTGGCGCAAAGGTAACGCGCGAATTTTATATTAACGACCGTGGAAATCAGATGGATCTTTTTGGTGCATCAGTACGGGCTGCTGCAACGGGGCAACCGATTCCTGAAAATGGATACCAAGGTGCATATATTGCAGATTTAGCAAAGGAAGTTGTTGCGCTAAATCCGGAAGTCTTAACTTTGAGTGGGGATGAGCAGTCAATCCAATTCCGCGAACTTGCATACAAAGTGCAGTTAAAGAGCCAACAGGAAATCCTAGAAACTTTTGGAACAAAGTTTGATGTCTGGTTTTCTGAAAGAAGTTTGCATAGCAGCGGAGCAGTTGAGCATGGCTTAGAGAAGTTGCGCTCGCAAGGCCATGTCTTCGAGCAAGAAGGTGCTACATGGCTGCGCACCACAGATTATGGCGACGATAAAGATCGCGTGCTTATTAAAAGCGGCGGCGAACTCACCTATTTTGCCTCAGATACTGCTTATTACATTAATAAGCGTGAACGTGGTTCGGATATCTGCATTTACATGTTGGGTGCCGATCACCATGGATATGTGCATCGCCTCAAAGCAATTGCGGCGTGTGCTGGAGATGACCCCGCATATAACATCGAAATTCTCATTGGCCAGCTTGTAAAGATTATGGAAGGCGGGGAAGAGGTAAAACTTTCCAAGCGCGCCGGAACGATTATTACTCTTGAAGATCTGGTCGAAAAAGTGGGCGTCGATGCCGCTCGTTACACGCTGATTCGCTACCCAGTTGAAACACCGATGGTCTTAGATGTAGATGTACTCAAGAAACGCACCAACGAGAACCCCGTTTACTACGTTCAATATGCACACGCCCGTATCGCAGCAGTATTGCGTAATGCAGCAGAGCTCAAGGTTGCTCATGCACTTGCTGATTTCGATCCAGCTCTGCTCGTACATGATCGTGAAAATGAACTTCTTGGTGCGCTAGCTGAATATCCTCGAATTGTCGCAAGCGCTGCAGAAATGCGCGAACCTCATCGCATTGCTCGCTACCTCGAAGAATTGGCTGGCGTCTATCACGGCTTTTATGCAGATTGCCGAGTCTTGCCATTAGGAGATGAACCAAGCACGCCAACACATAGCGCGCGAGCAAATCTATGCGCTGCAACAAAACAGGTATTAGGTAATGGGTTACAGCTACTTGGTGTTGGCGCACCGGAGAGGATGTAATCGACATGGCAAACGTGTGGTCTTCAAAAATTACTTTCGAAAAAGGCGAACTGCATCTTGCAGGATTATCTGCGAAGTCATTGGGGCGCGAATTTGGCACCCCTACCTTTTTTCTTGACGAAGATGATTTTCGTGCACGTGCAACATCATGGGGTAGCGCTCTGACCGAATCTTTTGGTGCAGCTGCAGGTTCGGTTTATTACGCCGGAAAAGCCTTTATCTGTACAGAGGTTCTTCGTTGGGTGGCTCAATCTGGGATTGGCCTAGATGTCTGCACAGGTGGCGAACTTGCAGTGGCTCTTGCTGCAGATTTTCCAGTCTCGAAGATTCAAGTCCATGGAAACAATAAATCAGTTGCCGAAATTCGCAGAGCAGTTGAAGTGGGCGTAGGAACAATCGTTGTCGATTCTCTTATTGAGATTGAACGAATTGCAGAAGCAGCGGCGGCGGCAAAAAAAGTTCAGGCAGTTTTGCTACGCCTCACACCTGGCATCGAAGCCCACACACACGAATCAATTGCAACGGCTCACGAAGATGTGAAATTTGGTTTCTCGATAGCTAGCGGAGCAGCATGGCAAGCAGTAGTAGCCGTACGCCAACACCCAGAGATTGAGCTACGAGGCTTCCACGGCCACATTGGTTCTCAGATTCTGAGTATGGATGCATTTGGTATCGCGGCAGATCGTCTTATCGAATTCTTGAGTTTGTATCGCGACGAGTTTGGTTATGAATTGCCCGAACTAGATCTTGGTGGTGGATACGGAATCTCCTACCTTCCTGAAGATGAACCGTTATTGCCAGCACAAGTGCTTCCTGCACTTCATAGAGCGGTCACTACTGCGTGCGCTAAATATTCACTTGAGCTTCCACGAATTTCTATTGAACCCGGCCGCGCAATTGTTGGGCCGGCAATGTTTACGCTCTATGAAGTCGGCACAACAAAAGAGGTTCTCTTGGAATCTGGGAAAACGCGTAATTACATCTCCGTTGATGGCGGGATGAGCGACAATATTCGTACCTCTCTCTATGGCGCCGAATACACCACGGTGATTGCCAATCGCACTTCAACTGCGAAAGTTCGCGAGTCACGTGTAGTCGGTAAACATTGCGAAACAGGCGATATTGTTATTCGCGATATCGATTTGCCGGAAGATCTCGTCCCTGGTGATCTCTTGGCCGTTCCAGCCACTGGCGCATATGGCCGCAGCATGGCGAGCAATTACAACCATGTCCCACGCCCGCCAGTTGTCGCCGTAAAGAATGGTCAAGCCCGCGTGATTGTGCGTCGTGAGACCGAGGCAGATCTTCTCGCCTTGGATATGTGAAAGAGTAAGCACATGAATTCCTCACTTGCTACCCTGAAAATTGGGATGTTGGGCTGCGGAAATGTCGGCTCACAGGTAGCGCGCCTTCTCAAGGATGATCAGCGCGAACTCTCAACACGCTCTGGCGCTCAGCTAGTGCTTAAGAAAATTGCTGTGCGCGATACCAGTGCTAAACGCGAAAACGTTGATGCATCTCTATTAACAACCGATGCACACTCGGTCGTCACAGATCCCGAAATCGATATCGTCATTGAAGTCATGGGTGGTATCGAACCTGCTCGTGCTTTGATTCTCGAAGCTTTCGCAAACGGAAAATCTGTTGTTACAGCCAACAAAGCTCTCCTTGCCACGCACGGCGCTGATTTATATGCAGCGGCCGATAAAGCAGGTGTCGATCTTTATTACGAAGCAGCCGTTGCTGGAGCAATCCCAATCTTGCGTCCGCTACGCGAATCACTCGTAGGCGATCATGTAAAGCGCATCATGGGAATCGTCAACGGAACGACAAACTTTATTTTGACCAAGATGGATGAAGAAGGTCGTGCATTTGCAGATGTATTGGCAGAGGCACAGTCTCTCGGGTATGCAGAAGCTGATCCCACGGCAGACCTTGAAGGTTTTGATGCAGCGGCAAAAGCAGCAATTCTTGCTGGCCTGGCTTTTCACACACGCGTTACAGCAGCCGATGTTCACCGCGAAGGAATTAGCGCAATTACGGCAACTGATGTAGCAGTAGCTAAATCCATGAATCACGTTATTAAGTTGCTCGCGATTGCCGAACTCACCGCTGATGACAAAATTTCGGTACGAGTTCACCCGACTCTTATTCCAAGGACACATCCGTTAGCTGCAGTACGCGATGCTTTTAACGCAGTATTTGTTGAAGCCGAATCTGCCGGTGAACTTATGTTCTACGGTCGCGGCGCAGGTGGTGCACCTACAGCAAGTGCAATCCTTGGTGACGTTGTTGCAGTCGCGCGTCATCGCACCGGCGGAGCACTTGGGCCTCGCGAAAGTGATTATGCGGATCGCGAAATCGTTCCTATTGGCCAAACAAAGACCAAGTACCTAATCCGGCTTAATGTTGCCGATAAATCAGGTGTTTTGGCTGCTATTGCACAAGGCTTTGCTACCGAAAACGTCTCCATCCAAACTGTTCGCCAAACTGGGCGTGGAGCTGATGCCGAACTTATTGTTGTTACACACAATGCAACCGAGCAAGCTTTAGCAGCAACTGTTAAGCGCTTATCTGTGATGGATATGGTCCGAAGCGTTGAGAGCGTTATCCGCGTTGAAGGGTCGTCTTTGTAATGAGCGGAGCTCACCAATGGCGCGGAGTAATCGAGGAATATCGCGATCGATTGCCAGTTAGCGCAAAGACTCCAGTTATCACTTTGCGCGAAGGCGGCACGCCACTTATTCATGCGCTCCATCTCTCTGCACTTTTGAATAACGATGTCTGGCTTAAATTCGAAGGCGCTAACCCAACTGGATCGTTTAAAGATCGCGGAATGACGATGGCAATTTCCAAAGCTGCCGAAGATGGAGCAAAAGCCGTTATCTGCGCATCGACGGGAAATACCAGTGCAAGTGCGGCTGCCTATGCAAGCAAAGCGGGAATGATTCCAGCAGTTCTTGTTCCACAAGGAAAAATTGCAATGGGTAAATTAGCCCAAGCAATCATTCATGGCTCTACATTGTTACAAGTTGATGGAAACTTTGATGATTGCCTCAACGTTGCTCGCGAACTTTCAGAGAAATATCCTGTTGCCCTCGTTAACTCGGTCAATCCATTCCGTATTGAAGGACAGAAAACTGCAGCATTTGAAGTCGTAGATTTTCTTGGAGATGCACCAGATATTCACGCGCTCCCTGTGGGTAACGCCGGAAATATCACCGCTTATTGGAAGGGTTACACCGAATATCGCGGCGATGGTATTTCAACAAAGAACCCACAAATGTGGGGATTTCAAGCCGAAGGTTCTGCACCTATTGTTCGCGGAGAGATTGTGAAAAATCCAGAAACGATTGCAACTGCAATTCGCATCGGTAACCCAGCATCATGGAAGCAAGCTGTTGCTGCTCGTGATGAATCTGGCGGGCTCATTGATTCGGTAACGGACGAAGAAATCTTGAGCGCTTATCGATTAGTTGCTGCGCAAGAAGGCGTCTTTGTTGAGCCCTCGAGCGCGGCTGGGCTTGCTGGCCTGATCAAATATAAGGCGCAAGGGAAATTGCCACAGGGAAAGCGCATTGTCATCACCGTTACAGGTCATGGACTTAAAGATGTTTCATGGGCGCTTGAAGGTGCCGCTGATCCCGTTGTTATCCCACCAGTAGTTTCCGCCGCAGCTGATGCACTTGGTTTGAGTTAGGAGCCGATAATGGCAAAGCCAACTTTTCGCGCTACACCTATACAAGTGCAGGTGCCTGCAACGAGTGCAAATCTAGGACCGGGATTTGATTGCTTCGGTTTAGCGCTCGGTCTTCACGATCGCTATATCGCGCAAATCACTGATGAAGTCGGAATAGATATCGATGTTGCCGGTGAAGGCGCTGAAACAGTTCGCCGCGATGAAAAGAATTTGCTTGTTAAGTCAATGCTCAAAGGTTTTGAATATATGGGCGGCAAGCCCCGCGGTTTATCTGTACGTGCACTCAACGTAATTCCTCACGGCCGCGGTCTCGGTTCATCAGCTAGCGCGATTGTCGGAGGGTTGGTTTTAGCGCGCGCACTAGTTCTCTCTGGCAATGAGCGAATGATTGATGAAGAGCTACTAGACATTGCAAACAAATTAGAGGGACATCCCGATAACGTTGCCGCTGCACTTTATGGTGGAGCAACAATTGCATGGCAGGAACCTCAGCACGGACACCTTGTCGCTCGCGCGGTGGGAATCACTGTCGATCCTCGGATAAAAGCACTTGCATTTATTCCCAGCACAACAGTTGCAACGTCAAAAGCTCGCAAATTATTACCTGACACAATCTCACATAGCGACGCTGTAGCTAACTCAACGCGCACGGCTCTTTTGGTTCATGCGCTATCGGGTCGTCCAGATTTACTCTTCACTGCAACACAAGATTTTCTCCATCAAAAGTATCGTCAAGAAGCGATGCCAAAATCTTTTGCACTTGTTCAGAAATTACGCGGGGCAGGAGTGGCTGCATTTATATCTGGAGCCGGCCCTACAGTTCTGGTCTTGCATCTGGGAGATGCCAAAGAGATCGTCGAGTTAACTAGAGTTGCAGGCGAGAATTTCGAGGTAAAACAGCTCGAAATCAGCGCTTCGGGAGCGGCTGTACTTTCCTCTTAATACCTGGCTATACCGCCTAAGGGTTTGGCGGATTCGTGCAGGCGATGCTATGGTTTCGCTATCTGAAAGCCCTGGTGGCGAAAGATAGTTCAGATAATCATCAGAAGAAAAATCACGGGATTATTCCCATAACCGAAATGAAGTTCAATGACTGAAAAAGCTCCAGTACGCTCGAGCAGCCCCGAACTAGCATCAATGCTCCTGCCACAACTTCAAGAAGTTGCTGGTCAATTAGGAGTCGAGGGCGCCGGCAAGATGAAGAAAGCTGCACTCGTTCAAGCAATTAGTGATTTGCAAGCAGCTAATCGCGAGGCCGCAAAGTTAGAACGCGAAGCCAAGAGAGCTGAGCGCAACAATAATCGGAACAAAAAACGCCAAGAATCCGAAAAGAGCGATGACTCTGATGGCGATAACCAAGAATCCAAAAGCGATGATCGCGGAAGTGATTCATCAGGCCGTAGCCGCGATCGCGGACGTGACCGTGGACGCGATCGTGGACGCGATCGCCACCAACCACGCGAAGAACGCGAACCAGTTCTATCTGAAGACGATGTGCTCGTACCAGTGGGTGGCTTAGTAGATATTCTCGAAAGCTACGCCTTTATTCGTACAGGCGGATATCTGCCAGGTCCAAATGATGTGTATATCTCTCTCCAGCAAGTTCGCCGATATGGCTTACGTAAAGGTGATGTTGTTACCGGAACAGTGCGCCAAGCACGTGAAGGTGAACGCCGCGAGAAGTTCAACGCGCTTATTTCCCTAGAAACAATTAACGGCATGCAACCAGATGAGGCTCGCAACAGAGTTGAATTTGGAAAGCTCGTTCCTCTCTATCCTCAAGAGCGTTTGCGTCTTGAAACAGAACCAAACATTCTGACAACGCGCGTTATTGATTTGATTTCACCCATTGGAAAGGGACAACGCGGACTTATTGTTTCTCCACCAAAGGCTGGTAAAACCATGGTTCTGCAAGCAATTGCAAACGCCATTACGACCAATAATCCCGAGTGTCACTTGATGGTCGTTCTCGTTGATGAGCGCCCAGAAGAAGTTACAGATATGCAGCGCTCCGTTAAGGGCGAGGTAATTGCATCTACTTTTGATCGTCCAGCAGATGACCACACCACCGTTGCTGAGCTAGCAATTGAGCGCGCAAAACGCTTAGTTGAACTTGGCCACGATGTAGTTGTTCTGCTCGATTCGATTACTCGTTTGGGTCGCGCATATAACATCGCCGCTCCAGCAAGTGGTCGTATTCTTTCGGGCGGAGTTGATTCTGCTGCTCTTTATCCACCCAAGAAGTTCTTCGGAGCCGCTCGTAATATTGAAGATGGCGGGTCGCTCACCATCCTTGCAACTGCACTTGTAGATACAGGTTCACGCATGGATGAAGTTATCTTCGAAGAGTTCAAGGGAACCGGAAATATGGAACTCATCTTGGATCGTCGCCTTGCAGATAAGCGCATCTTCCCAGCGGTAAACGTTGTTGCCTCCGGAACGCGTAAGGAAGAAATCCTTATGGGTACGGAAGAACTCAATATTGTCTGGAAGTTGCGCCGCGTTCTTCACGCTCTTGAGCCACAACAAGCTCTTGAACTTCTCTTGGAAAAGATGAAGGGCACAAAATCCAACGTCGAATTCTTGATGCAGATCCAGAAGACCACCGTTGGGCCGGGCTCCGATAACTAATTCACGCCTAAAAAGCAGACCGATTTCCTAGTAGTGGCGCCTCGGCGTTACCCTTAGCCATCACGAACTGGTTCACGTAATCACACGACCCAGTCCTATGAAAGGAAAGAAAATGAAGAAAGAGATTCATCCGCAATACGGTGACACAAAGGTCACATGCGGTTGTGGCGAAACCTTTATGACTCGCTCAACTGTTGCTAGCGGTTCTATCTATGTTGAAGTTTGTTCTGTCTGCCATCCTTTCTACACGGGCAAGCAGAGAATTCTTGACACTGGTGGACGCGTTGCGAAGTTCGAAGAACGCTTCGGAAAGTCAGGCGCTAAGTAGATTTCTAATCAGACCGCTTCCGTTACTTATGTAACGGTTGCGGTCTTTTTATTTCACGAATATTTTATAAATGAAGCGCGAGTAAGGCAGGGGGCGAAAGAATGAGTAACGATGATCGTTTTGCTCTTGCCCACGAACTTGTCCGTGAATATGCAGAACTTGAAGCCGCAATGGCAGATCCCAATATTCATAACGATCAAGGTAAGGCACGCCAACTTGGTCGCCGTTATGCCCAGCTTGGTCCCGTTGCTGCAGGCTTTCGTCAATGGCGAAGCGCCGAAGATGATCTTGCCGCAGCTAAAGAGTTAGCTGAAGTTGATCCAGATTTTGCCGCCGAAATCCAGGGTCTAGAAGAGACACGCGATGAAGCCGCTCTCAAACTCGAAGAGTTATTGCTCCCACGTGATCCCAATGATGATCGCGATGTGATCCTCGAAATTAAAGCTGGCGCAGGGGGAGACGAGTCCGCACTATTCGCTGGCGACCTACTTCGCATGTATCTTCGCTATGCAGAAAAGCATGGATGGAAAACAGAAATTATTGATGCCACCGAAAGTGATTTAGGTGGGTACAAAGATATTTCGATGGCCGTTAAATCTAAAGGGATTCCTGAACCTGGCAAATCTCCATACGCACGACTTAAATTTGAAGGCGGAGTTCACCGTGTGCAGAGAGTGCCTGAGACGGAATCCCAAGGACGTATTCACACTTCTGCTGCGGGAGTAATGGTTCTACCTGAGGCCGAAGAAGTTGATGTAGAAATTAATATGAACGACCTACGCATTGATGTTTTCCGTTCCAGCGGCCCTGGTGGGCAAAGCGTAAATACAACTGATTCCGCAGTACGTATTACCCACGTGCCTACCGGAATCGTTGTTTCGTGTCAGAACGAGAAAAGCCAACTACAAAATAGAGAATCTGCGCTTCGAATCTTGCGCGCTCGCATGCTCCTTGCTGCACAAGAAGCTGCACAAGAGGCAGCGTCGGCCGAACGTAAAAGCCAAGTTCGCACAGTAGATCGCAGCGAAAGAATTCGCACCTATAATTTTCCTGAAAACCGCATTAGCGATCACCGCGTGAACTTCAAATCAAATAACCTCGATGCAGTATTAAACGGAGAACTCGATCCGATGATTCAAGCACTCTTGGATGCAGATAAAGCTTCCAAGTTAGCGGCTACAAGCTAAGAGCGTTTGAGTGAATATTCGAGAGATTCTTAAACCTTCAAAGGTTGAGCTGAAGGAAGCTGGATTTGAAGAAGTTGATGCAGAGCATCTTCTCGCTCATCTACTTGGAATTTCTCGGATGGACCTGCATCACCCCTTACGCGTTGACGAAGCGTTGCTCAAATTTCCCGAAATTGAAGATTTATTAGTTGATTATCAAGAGTTGATAAAGCGCAGACTTGCCCACGAACCGGTGCAATACATCACCGGCCTCGCATACTTTGGGGAACTCACATTGCACGTCGGCCCCGGAGTTTTAATCCCTCGTCCAGAAACAGAGTTGATGATCGATCGAATCGTGACGCACTTAGCAAGCTTTAATGGAGCAGCAAGTGTGATTGACCTAGGTGCAGGGGCAGGTTCCTTAGCGCTAGCCATAGCGACGCAATCACCTCATGCCCATGTGATCGCCGTTGAGATAGATTCAGATGCTGCTTTTTGGTTGAAGAAAAATATCGAAGCGATAGGCGCAGATGTTCGCGTTGTCGTTGAAGATGTTGAGACGGCTTTACCTGGCGTAAAAGCTGATGTGATAATTGCAAACCCTCCTTATGTCCCGAGCCAAGAAGATTTGCCTGCGGAAGTTAAAGATTACGAACCACATGTTGCACTCTTTGGGGGTCCAGATGGCATGGAGATTCCACGTCGCTTCTACGCTGCTGCAGCGCGTTTATTGAAATCTGATGGTCTTTTCATCACTGAGCACGGAGAAGAGCAAGGACCGGTGGTGGCAGAAGCCTTGGCTGAGAATTTCCATGAGGTAAAGTTGCATAACGATCTCACTGGTAGACCTCGCTGGACAACTGCGATAAGGAATTAATGATGGCAACGACAATTACACAAGCAGTGAAGTGGATTCAATCTGGCTTCGTTGTTGTCGCCCCGCTCGAGCATGGTTATGTTTTTCTAGTAGATGCATTTGATCATGATGCGGTCAGAACGATGCACACGCTACGCGGTGATGCACTTGGTGTGAGCGCACAAGTTCTTGTTGCAAATATCGGCGCTGCAGGTGGAATCACTCGCGAGATTTCCCCCGAAGCCCATACGCTGATGGATGAATTTTGGCCAGGATTACTGACACTTAACGTTGCTCCACAAGTTGGCTTAACATGGGACCTAGGTGATGATCGCAAACTCGATGCAATTAGTTTGCGAGTTCCGGCTGCTGAATTTGTTGGCAAAGTTCTCAAGAAGACGGGACCACTTGCCTGCGCGAGCGCTGCTAAGGCAGGGTCTGCACCAATTCTTAAAGTCGAAGATATTGAAAATCTTAAGAGCGATATTTTGCGAGTCTGTGATTTCGGCGAACTCGAACCTGGGCCAGCCTCAACGGTTGTCACAGTTAAGGCCACCTCGGTAGTCATGATTCGCGAGGGCGCTATCTCATTCGAGGAATTAGCCCTTGCGGTGCCTAAAATCTCACGCGCTAAGGCTGCAAATTCCTGAAGAGCCAATAGGCTACCTTCCATGTCACAGACTCCCTTTTACGGACCAGATTTCGACCTTCTTTCCAAGCAAGATCCAGATATTGCAGCGGTTTTGCTCTCGGAACTTCATAGACAACAGACTGACTTACAACTTATCGCTAGCGAAAACTTCACATCGCGTGCAGTGCTTGCAACTTTAGGTTCAACGCTCTCTAATAAATATGCGGAAGGTTATGCCGGTAAGCGCTACTACGGTGGCTGCGAAGAGGTAGATAAAGCTGAGGTAATTGCCATTGAACGCGCTAAGTCGCTCTTTGGTGCCGAACACGCAAACGTTCAGCCACATTCAGGGGCGAGTGCAAACGTTGCTGTTTATGCTGCATTTACAAAACCTGGTGACACAGTTTTGGCGATGTCATTGCCCCATGGTGGTCACCTCACACATGGCTCGAAGGTAAATTTCTCCGGCAAGTGGTTCAACATCGTTTCCTACGGCGTCCGCCAAGAAGATGAACTCATTGATTATGACGAACTTCGCGACCTTGCAATTGCCAATAAGCCAAAGATGATTTGCTCTGGGGCGACGGCTTACCCAAGTTTGATTGACTTCGAAAAAGTGCGCGCGATTTGCGATGAGGTTGGCGCAATCATGTGGGTAGATGCCGCACACTTCATTGGCCTGGTAGCGGGTAAAGCAATTCCTTCTCCTGTGCCATATGCCGACGTCGTTTCATTTACGACACATAAAGTTCTGCGCGGCCCACGTGGCGGCATGATTTTATCTAAATCCGAACATGCTCCTGCGATTGATAAAGCAGTATTCCCTGGGATGCAGGGTGGGCCAATTATGTCTGCAGTGGCAGGCAAGGCTGTTGCCCTCAAGGAGTGCGCCACCGTTGAATATCAAAACTATGCCAAGAACGTTATTTCTAACTGTCAGGTGCTTGCTTCATCACTAGAGGATGAAGGAATGCGCGCAGTCTCCGGCGGAACTCAAACTCACCTTGCGCTCATCGATATTCGCAGCACCAACGTCAACGGCAAAGTTGCAGATCAACGTTGCGGGGCTGCTGGAATTGTTCTCAATAAGAATGCAATTCCATTTGACCCAGAATCTCCTGCCGTTACTAGTGGTATTCGTGTTGGTTCTGCTGCGACCACAACTCAGGGCATGGGCGCTCCGGAGATGAAGACCATTGCTTCATTTATTGCTCGCGCAATTGCAACTGAAGATGAAAAGGCTCTTGCGCAGATCCGTAGCGAAGTTCACGAACTCACTGCACGGTTCCCTATCTATTCCGCTTAAGACCCATGCGCGAATATCTTGTCACAGCTCTCCTTGCGGCAGCTCTTTGCTATGCAATCACGCCAATGGTTATTCGTCTTGCTCAGAAATTTGGAGCGGTAGCTCAAATCAGAAGCAGAGATGTGCACACAAAACCCACGGCACGTTGGGGCGGTTTTGCAATGTGGGTTTCGATGTCACTTACTTTCTTAATGGTCAGCAACTTGTCCTTAGTCGGAAAAGCCTTTGGCCACGAGTTACTAGGCATCTACCTCGCAGCAACTTTTCTTATTCTTCTTGGGATGCTCGATGATCGTTTTCAGCTAGATGCTCTGACAAAATTAGCAGGGCAGGCACTTGCTGCAGGAATCTTATTGACATTCGGAATCCAGATTTTATGGCTCCCAATCAATGGAGTCATCACTCTGCCTCCCAGCATTGGTCAACTGCTTACTGTCTTAATTGTTCTAGTGACGATAAACGCAGTTAACTTCATTGATGGGCTCGATGGTTTGGCTGCAGGCATCGTCGCAATCTCAGGTGCATCATTCTTCGCCTTTGCCTATCTCTTAGCGGTTGTTTATGGCTTTAGTCGCGCAGGTTCTCCTTCCTTGATAACTGCAGTAATTGTTGGCGTCTGTATTGGATTCCTGCCTCATAACTCTCACCCCGCTCGGATATTTATGGGGGATTCTGGCTCTATGTTCTTAGGTTTACTACTTGCTGCTGCTGCAATTACATTGACTGGGCAAGTCGACCCCAATGCAATTTCTGCAGAAAATAGCGGTCCCACCCTTTTGCCTCTCTTACTTCCTTTTGCAGTATTGGCAATCCCGCTAATGGATCTAATACTTGCAGTTGTTCGACGTATTCGTTCGGGACGTTCACCTTTTTCTCCAGATAAAGAGCACTTGCATCATCGAATTTTGGATGCTGGAAACTCGCATCAACGCACTGCAACGATTATGTATTTATGGACCGCGACATTGGCGATTCCTGTCACCGTTCTGGCATTTATGCCTCTTTGGGTTGCAGCTGTTACTGCACTGGCACTCGTACTCTTAACGATTTCTGTCTCGCGCAATTGGATAGCACCAGGGAGTAGGGTTTCGTGAAGAAGAAAAGCGCAGAGAAAGATTTATTGCGCGGAGCCTTAGTACCCTCATTAATCGTGGGTTTAGTTGGAATTGTGCTCTCCGCATTTCTGCGTGGGAGTTCTGGTTTGCTAGGCGCACTTTTAGCCCAAGTAATCGTGCTCCTTTACTTCGCAGTTCACCTAGGGGTATCTGCTCTCACTCGCAGAATGGATCCGCTGACAACCTTTGCTCTGGCAATCTTTTCCTACTTCGCCAAGATCGCGCTCTTGGGCGTAGTTCTTTGGGCTCTGACCAATTTCACCTCGCGTGAAAGCATTGACCGTACAAGTTTCGGAGTAGTGGCAATCGCTCTCACCCTTGCCTGGCTTGGCGGGGAGATTCGTAGTTTCCTTAAGCTCCAATTACATCTACCATTACCAAATCAGGGGTCAGCCGATTCCACATCCACGAGCCAGTTACCTAGTGATGAGGCAGGGGCAAGATGAAACAAGATGAAGGCGCCGCATGGTCGATTTTTGGCTACCTTCTCTCCGGGCTTCTCTTCTGGGGCGGGGCTGGTTGGGCTCTGGACCACTGGCTCCATACCCATTACTTCGTGCTCGGCGGACTCCTTCTTGGCATGGGCGCCTCGCTCTATCTGATCTGGCTGCGCTTCGGTAGAGAGTAAGGAATCTAACTCTTGCGCGATTTCGCGCTCGCCCACTTGGGGCAATAGGGTTGCCCCGCAAGCCCTGATTACCACAATGTTCGAGGAGTTCGCGTGCCCTTGTTGCGCTTTTTGAGTCAAGATGGCGAAGGCTTTGTCCCGCCAAGTACAAGCGACTTCAATCTACCTCCAGTATTTGGCGATAATCCATACACAACAAAACCAATTCTTTTAGTTTTTCTCTCAGTAATTGCTGTATCTGTTTTCTTCATCCTTGCTTCTCGCAAAGCTGCAATCTTACCTTCAAAACTTCAATTCGCTGGTGAAAGTATCTACGGCTTCGTGCGTAACGACATTGCCCGTGACAATATCGGACATGAATTTATGCGATTCGTTCCTTATCTTTTTACGCTCTTCACTTTTGTCTTAACAAATAATATTTTTGGAATTGTTCCACTCTTGCAATTTCCAGCAATGTCACATGTGAGCTTTCCGTACGTCTTAGCAATCTTTACCTTCATTGTTTTTCACTACGTAGGAATTCGCAAGCAAGGAATTGGTAAGTACCTCAAGGACATCATGTTCATGCCTGGGGTTCCTAAAGCGGCTTACATCTTGTTAACTCCTTTAGAGCTTGCAACTTTCTTTATTGTTCGACCTCTCACTCTTTCTTTGCGTTTGTTTGCGAATATGTTCGCGGGGCACTTGCTCCTTCTCGTTTTCATCTTGGGTGGAGATCATCTGCTCAAGGGGGTCATTGGTTTGAAGTTGATTAGCCCCTTTGCCTTCGCTTTTGGCATCGGGCTCACTTTCTTCGAATTCATGGTCCAGTGTCTGCAGGCGTACATCTTTACTCTGCTGACAGCTTTGTACATCGCCGGCGCCCTTGCCGACGAGCACTAACTAACTGCTAGAAAGGTAAGAAATATGAAAGGCACGCTCAACCTGGTCGGTTATGGCCTCTCAGCAATCGGACCCGCGATTGCTACCGGAATGATCTTCGCTGCTTACATCAGCGGTGTTGCACGTCAGCCAGAAGCTCGCAGCGTTCTTCAGCCAATCGCGTTCCTTGGGTTCGCACTTGCTGAAGCACTTGCACTCTTCGGCCTCGTTCTTGCATTCGTTCTCTAAGTAATTACACGCTAGTTACTGGCCTAGAGACTCTAGAAAGAGGGCATTGATGCACGTAGTTAATTTGGCAGCGGAAACTACCAATCCGCTGATTCCGCATACCGCAGAACTTATTGTGGGCGCGATTGCGTTCACGCTCTTGTTCTTGGTCTTGCGTTCAAAAGTGGTGCCGATGTTCGAGAAGGCTTTTACTGCTCGTACACAGGCAATTCAAGGTGGCATGGAGCGCGCAGAGATTGCGCAACAAGAGGCACAACGTGCTCTAGCTCAATACACCGAGCAGCTATCTAAAGCTCGAGAAGAATCACAATCTCTTCGTGAAGAGGCTCGCGCACAAGGCGTTGCAATTGTCGAAGAACTTCGTGCAAAAGCTCAAGAAGAAGCCACTCGCATTACTGCAGCTGCACATGCTTCGATTGAAGCTGAGCGTCAACAAGCAATAACCTCACTTCGTAATGAAGTTGGCGCGATTGCCGTTGAACTCGCATCCAAGATTGTCGGGGAATCACTTGATGACCAGGCTCGCCAATCTCGGATTGTTGATCGCTTTCTTGATGATCTAGAGAAATCAAAGTAAGGGAAAACGATGAGAGCGCATTTCGGCGGTAGCAGTCGGCAATCTTTGCAGACTGCTCGCACCGCTTTAGATACTGCAGTTAAAGGGGCAACCTTTGATGCTGCATCTGCGCTCTGCTCCGAACTCTTCTTTGCATCCGATGTACTGGCTGGCAATATTTCATTACGTCGCGCTTTGACCGATCCATCACGTGATGCTTCAGCTAAAGCCACGCTTGTGAAAGATCTTTTCGGATCGACGCTTGGTTCTAGCGCTCTAGCGATTGTCACTTCGATTTCATCACTTCGTTGGTCTTCATCGGGAGACTTAGTTCAAGTAATCGATCAATTGGCGATCGAAGCGCAAGCTTCGGCCGCAAATATCAATAACGAACTTGATCGAGTCGAAGATGAGTTCTTTGCGACTTCTCGCGCAATCGCTAACTCCTTTGATTTACGTAAAGCGTTAATCACAGCGGGCGCAGCCGATGCAAAGAGCAAGCTTGTCGCAGATTTGCTAGGAAAGACGAGCACTCAATCCACTACAAAGTTAGTTTCCTACCTTGTAAATAACCTACGTGGCCGGAGCATTGAAGCCGCTTTTGCCGATTACTTCTACGCGTTAGCCGCTCGTCGCGACAGAGTAATTGCTCATGTGCGTGTGGCTGTAGCTCTTTCGCCAGCACAGAGCGAACGATTGATTAAAGAGCTAACCAAGCAAGTAGGTCAGCCAGTTCGTATCAACGTTGAGATTGACCCATCAATTATTGGTGGCGTTTCAGTGAAGTTTGCAGATGAATTAGTAGATGGCACCGTAAGCCATCGCCTAGCAGGGGCCGGACGAGCACTCGTCGGTCAGAAGAATTAATAAAGAGATAACTAAGGGAGAAAAAGATGGCCGAGCTACAGATCCGACCAGAAGAAGTTCGCGATGCACTTGCGAATTTCGTTAAGTCGTACGATCCAGGTGTCACAGCGCGCGACGAGGTAGGTACAGTCACGCAAGCTGGTGACGGTATCGCTCGCGTCGAAGGCCTGCCTTCAACAATGGCCAATGAGCTGTTGCAATTTGAGAATGGCACACTCGGCCTGGCTCTTAACCTCGATGTCCGCGAAATCGGCGTTGTTATCTTGGGAGATTACGCAGGAATCGAAGAAGGAACTTCTGTTCGACGCACTGGAGAAATTCTCTCCGTACCAGTAGGTGATGCGTTCTTAGGTCGCGTTGTCGATCCTCTCGGTCGTCCGATTGATGGAAAGGGTGAGATTAAGGCAGATGCTCGCCGTGCACTTGAATTGCAGGCACCTTCTGTTGTTCAGCGCCAACCAGTGAAGGAACCTCTTGCAACTGGAATCAAGGCAATCGATGCAATGACCGCAATTGGTCGTGGACAGCGTCAGTTGATCATCGGTGACCGTCAGACTGGTAAAACAGCAGTGGCTGTCGACACGATTATTAACCAATTAGAAAACTGGAAATCAGGGGATCCAAAGAAGCAAGTTAAATGTATTTATGTTGCTATCGGTCAAAAGGGTTCAACGATTGCATCTGTAAAAGCTTCCCTCGAAGAAGCTGGTGCAATGGAGTACACAACAATCGTTGCCTCACCTGCTTCAGACCCAGCTGGCTTCAAGTACCTAGCCCCTTACACAGGTTCATCTATTGGACAGCACTGGATGTATGCCGGCCAGCATGTACTTATTGTTTTTGACGATCTCTCTAAGCAAGCCGAAGCTTACCGTTCGGTCTCGTTGTTGCTTCGTCGTCCACCAGGCCGCGAGGCTTACCCAGGCGATGTTTTCTATTTGCACTCACGTCTACTCGAGCGTTGCGCAAAGCTCTCCGATGAACTCGGCGGCGGTTCGATGACTGGTCTTCCAATTATTGAAACTAAGGGAAATGACGTATCTGCATTTATTCCTACCAACGTAATTTCTATCACCGACGGACAGTGCTTCCTTGAGACTGACTTATTTAACGCAGGCGTTCGTCCCGCTATTAACGTTGGTGTTTCTGTATCGCGCGTAGGTGGATCTGCTCAGACTAAGGCGATGAAGAAAATCGCTGGTCGTCTACGTCTTGACTTGGCTCAATTCCGCGAACTTGAAGCATTCGCTGCCTTCGGTTCTGATCTCGATGCTGCATCAAAGGCTCAACTCGAGCGCGGTGCTCGCATGGTTGAACTCTTGAAGCAGGGTCAATACTCACCTTATTCACTTGAACGTCAGATTGTTTCGATTTGGGCAGGTACTTCTGGCCAACTCGATGATGTTCCTGTTTCCGATATTCGTCGCTTTGAAGCAGAACTCCTTGAGTTCATTGGGCGCGAACGTAAAGCAATCTTCGATGTCATCTCCGAAACCAAAGAACTTAAAGATGACACAGTAGCTTCAATGGTTGAAGCTGTTACTGCATTCAAGACACGCTTTGTTTCTTCAGCTGAGAAGGCTCTTAATGAAGCCCCAGCAGCAGCCCTCGAAGGTGAAGGCAATGAACAAATTACAAAGCATGTCCCACCGGCGGTGAAGAAGTAAAAAATGGGTGCCCAACTTCGCGTTTATCGCCGACGGATGCGATCCGTTAAAGCGACCAAGAAAATTACGAAAGCCATGGAGTTAATTTCGGCTTCTCGTATTGTCAAGGCGCAGCAACGAGTCGCAGCCTCAACTCCTTATGCCAATGAGTTGACCCGTGCGGTATCTGCAGTGGCAACATATTCTTCAACTAACCATCCATTAACTACGCCATCCATAAATCCAATTCGGGCAGCAGTTCTGATTATCTCTGCCGATCGCGGTATGGCCGGTGCGTATTCAAATAACGCCGTTAAAGAGGGGGAGCAGCTTGTTGCCCTCCTGAAAGAACGTGGACTTGAGACCAGCGCTTATTTAGTTGGTCGCAAAGCCGTCAATTATTACAAGTTCCGTCGACGTGCGATTGCCGGCTCATGGACTGGTTTTTCTGATAGCCCAACGTATGAGAATGCTAAAGAAGTTGCCGATGCTCTTATTAAGGCCTTCCTTGCCGATGCTCAAAGCGATGTTAATGGCGTAGATGAGATTCACATCGTCTTTACAGAGTTCAAGTCGATGTTGACTCAGAATGCGATGGCCAAGCGCATGTTGCCTCTGGAGGTCGTCGAAAGCGATGCGCCAGTTCCCACAGGGCTACTACCTATGTACGAATTCGAACCTAATGCAGCGACAGTACTTAATGCACTGTTACCTCGCTATATCGAGGCTCGAGTCTTCAACGCGATGTTGCAATCAGCTGCTTCTGAGCATGCTGCGCGCCGTCGCGCTATGAAGTCAGCGACTGACAACGCTGATGATTTGATCAAGTCGTTAACACGACTTGCGAATGCGGCCCGTCAAGCCGAAATTACACAAGAGATCAGTGAAATCGTCGGCGGCGCAGACGCGCTCGCCTCGGCTAGTGCAGGGAGTGAATGATGTCGACACAAACAACCAGCAAAGGTCGCGTTGCTCGAGTAATTGGACCGGTGGTGGATATTGAATTCCCCGCTGATTCAATGCCATCGATCTTTAACGCGCTTCACGTTGAGGTGACCATGAGTGGTCAAACTCGTACCTTAACGATGGAGGTTGCCCAGCACATTGGCGATAACCTCGTGCGCGCAATCTCGATGCAGCCAACGGATGGAATGGTCCGTGGCGCAGAAGTAAGCGATACAGGCGCTGCAATCTCTGTACCAGTGGGAGATGTGACCAAAGGCCACGTCTTCAACACACTTGGTGAATCTTTAGATGTTCCAACCTCTTCACTCGACATCAAAGAGCGTTGGCCAATTCACCGTAATGCACCTGCATTCGATCAACTTGAGTCAAAGACCGAGATGTTTGAAACTGGTATCAAAGTTATTGACTTGCTTACCCCTTACGTAAAGGGCGGAAAGATCGGTCTCTTCGGAGGAGCCGGTGTAGGTAAGACAGTTCTTATTCAAGAAATGATTTATCGCGTAGCTGAAAACTTCGGTGGAGTCTCTGTATTCGCCGGTGTCGGTGAGCGTACTCGTGAAGGTAACGACCTTTTCTTGGAAATGACCGAGACTGGCGTTATCAATAAGACTGCCTTGGTCTTCGGTCAGATGGATGAGCCACCTGGGACGCGTCTTCGCGTTGCACTCTCTGCGCTCACAATGGCTGAGTATTTCCGCGATGTTCAGAAGCAGGACGTTCTGCTCTTCATCGATAATATTTTCCGCTTCACTCAAGCAGGTTCTGAAGTATCGACACTTCTTGGGCGTATGCCATCTGCAGTGGGATATCAGCCAACTTTGGCTGATGAAATGGGTCAACTACAAGAGCGAATCACATCAACACGTGGCCACTCAATCACTTCGATGCAGGCTATCTATGTTCCTGCCGATGACATCACCGACCCAGCTCCACACACAACTTTCGCCCACCTCGATGCAACAACTGTTCTTTCGCGTCCGATTTCAGAATTGGGTATCTACCCAGCTGTAGATCCACTCGATTCAACATCGCGCATCTTGGATCCACGTTACATCGGAGAGCATCACTTCCGCGTTGCAAACCGCACCAAGCAGATTTTGCAGCGCTACAAGGATTTGCAGGACATCATTGCAATTCTTGGTATCGATGAACTCTCTGAAGAAGATCGTATTCTTGTAGGCCGTGCACGTCGTATTCAGCGCTTCTTGTCGCAAAATACATTCGTTGCAAAAGTCTTTACAGGTATCGAAGGTTCATTCGTTCCTCTCAAGGACACCATCGAAGCTTTCGAAGCACTTGCCGATGGCAAGTACGACCATGTTCCAGAACAAGCATTCTTCATGTGCGGTGGCCTCGACGATGTTGAGCGCCGTGCAGCTGAATTGGCTAAGGGTTAAGAAGGCGCCTCATGTCATTAAACGTCGAACTAGTGTCGCCAATTGAACGGCTATGGACCGGCGAAGCCACAATGGTTTCTGCCCGCACTGTAGAAGGTGATCTCGGAATTCTTCCTGGTCACGCACCGATCTTTGGCGTCCTAGTTGACGGACAAGTTTCGATTAAAGCTATCGATGGCTCGGTTCAAGAATTCTCCGTCAGAGGTGGATTCTTATCAGTTTCAAATAACCGAGTCTCAATCTTGACCGAAAGCGCTGGCTAACTTCTTAAGTAATGTTCGGTCTCGATGAGACGAACGGTATGGCTCTTTCCACGCATAACTATGGAGTGACTGACTGCTCCAAAACTTGTATATCGAATTCCGCGAAGTAGTTCGCCATCTGTTATCCCTGTTGCAGAGAGAAAAACATCATCGGAATTTACAAGGTCTCTCGTGGAAAGTATTCGAGATAAGTCATGTCCAGCGGCAATCGCGGCATCACGTTCTTCTTCACTCTTTGGATGTAGCTGGCCTTGAATCACTCCACCTAAACATCTCATTGCGGCGGCAGTAATGACACCTTCTGGGGTGCCTCCGATTCCCATCAAAATATCTATACCTGTTCCTGGACGCGCCGCTTCAATGGCAGCGGCAACATCGCCGTCTTGTATTAGGCGGATGCGAGCCCCGGCATCGCGCAAATCCGCAAGAAGTTGGTGATGACGAGGACGATTAAGAACGACAACAGTTACATCGCCAACAGAAATATTCTTAGCTTTCGCAACTCTACGAACATTCTCTGCAGCCGGTGCAGTTATATCGATGACATCGGCGGCTTCGGGTCCTGTGACGATTTTATTCATGTAGAAAACTGCTGATGGGTCATACATCGTTCCACGTGGAGCAAGTGCGATCACACTAATTGCGCCACTCATACCATTGGCAGCAAGTGAAGTTCCATCTATGGGATCAACTGCAACATCACATTTTGGGCCGAGACCATTTCCAACTTTCTCGCCGTTGTGCAACATTGGTGCTTCATCTTTTTCGCCTTCACCGATAACAACGATTCCATCCATATCTACCGTGTTAATCATGCGGCGCATTGCTTCAACGGCGGCGTCATCGGCTAAATTTTTATCGCCTCGACCGACCCAAGCCGAACCTGCAACTGCAGCGGTTTCAGTAACGCGAACTAATTCAAGCGCCAAGTTACGATCTGGATTGTTCTCGCTCATTTATTCCACGCTCTCTCGAGTGATATTTGCACCTAACGATGCAAGTTCTTCAGCGAAGTTGGGGTATCCACGATCGATGTGAAAGCTATCTTCAACAATCGTCGTGCCTTCGCTTACGAGGCCAGCCAGAACCAAACCGGCTCCCGCACGAATATCGGTGGCAGCAACTGGAGCGCCAGATAGCTGCTCTACGCCTCTAATTGATGCATGGTGGCCATCGACTGTAATTTGGGCACCTAATCTGATGAGTTCGTTAACGAACATAAAGCGTCCCTCAAAAACGTTTTCAGTGACAATCGCATCGCCCTCAGCGATTGCGTTGAGGGAAATAACCATAGGTTGGAGATCGGTTGGGAATCCCGGATAAGGCAAGGTAGCAATATCAATTGATTGTGGTCGCCCATCCATACGCACGCGAATTCCACCATCGACAGATGTGACGATTGCTCCAGCCGAGGCTAATTTTTCTAGCGGAAGTTCGAGATCTTCTGCGCGTCCTCCCATGATTGTGATATCCCCACAAGTCATCGCAGCAGCAAAAGCCCACGTGCCTGTCACGATTCTGTCGGGAATAGTCGCATGAACAGTGGGATGCATAGTAGGAACACCATGAATTGTTAGCTTTGTTGTTCCTAAACCTTCAATCTTGGCGCCCATTGAGATCAGAAAGTTTCCAAGATCTACAAGGTCTGGTTCGCGTGCGGCGTTATCAATTGTTGTCGTTCCCTTGGCCAAAACCGCAGCTGTCAAAATATTTTCAGTAGCGCCAACGCTAGGAAAATCCAATTCGATATCCGCCCCAGTGAGTCCATTGGGCGCAGATGCAACGACGTAGCCATGTTCATTATGTGCAGTGGCGCCAAGTGCTTCTAGGCCATTGATATGAAAATCTAAACCTCTAGAGCCAATGGCATCTCCACCGGGGAGTGCAACTTCGGCTTCACCCATACGTGCAACAAGAGGGCCCAGAACATTTATTGAAGCGCGCATCTTGCGAACCAAATCGTAATCGGCGCGATGACCTAAAACTGCAGGAACATCAATCGTTACCGATTCATGACCGCGAACAATCGTGCAACCTAGCCGGGTTAAGAGTTCGGCCATGATTGCAACATCGGCAATATCGGGAACGTTAGAGATGGTGGTCTTACCTTCGGCCAACAAAGAGGCAGCCATTAATTTAAGGACAGAGTTCTTGGCGCCGCAGACTCGGACTTCTCCGTGCAGGCGAGCGCCACCGACGATCCTTAGGCGCTCCTGTGCCACGTTTTCTCCTCTTCCTTACCCGAATCCTGAGCCGAGTGGTCTCATCGTAACTGGCAGATTAGGCTCTACCCATGGTTCATTTAACGAGGATTTACACCAAGACTGGCGATGATGGAACTACCTCACTGGGGGATATGAGTCGAACCTCCAAGAACGATCCACGCCTAGAAGCATACGCCACCGTCGATGAAGCTAACTCATCCATTGGCGTTGTCCTTGCCCTTGGCGAACTTTCAGAAGACCTTGCAACTCTATTAGTACGAATTCAAAATGATCTCTTTGATGTGGGAGCCGATCTCTGCACGCCAGTTTCTGATGCTCCGGCATTTGAGCCGCTGCGAGTTCTGGAATCGCAGATTACATACCTAGAAACACAAATTGATTCTTATAACGACCAACTCGGCCAGTTACGTTCTTTTGTTCTTCCCTCAGGAACACCTGCGGCAGCGCTCTTGCATGTTGCCCGAACGGTAACTCGTAGAGCAGAGCGTTGCACGTGGGCAGCGATACATGCATTTGGCACAGGCGTAAATCCGCTGACAGCAAAGTATCTCAACCGTTTATCAGATTTACTCTTTGTCCTTGCGCGAACTGCAAATAAGGAAATTGGAGATCAACTCTGGGTCCCTGGAGCTAACCGCTAACTATTTTGTGGAGTTGGCGTCTCTGAAGGAGTTTCCAAACTCGCTGGAGTTGGTACAACTATTCGTGTGTATTTATTCGATGGAAGTTTTTCGGTGGGTTCGGTTTGGTAGCAATAGATATCTTGAAGTGTTGTATACATCTTCTGCTGCAGCGGCTCTCGACTTACCATCCATACTGTGACCTTTTGGTGCGGAGTTGAAGAACCAAAAATCGTTCTAATTGTCCCCAACCGCACCTGTGATTTATCGGTCAAAGAAACAGAGCGCGAAACTACCGAATCGATTTCCCACCATTTGCAACCTAAAGTGGCAATTACTTGAATGACCCCGCAAGCATATTTATGGCAGATAGCGGTTTTCATAGCCTCTGGAGAGATCTTCTTCTCGTACTTATTTTGTAGCACCTTTTTCTGCTCAGCGGCAGATGGAATACGGAAGTACAAATTTGTATCTAAAGTCCATTTCTCGCTCTTAGGCGGTGGCCAAACTTTCAGCGCACCAGCGTAAGCACCTTGGGTCGTGAAGATAAGGAGCATCGCCACTGTTACGGCGATTGCCTTGCCCTTTATGCGCGTTCCCATTTGAAAGTGCGAATCGAAAAGTAAAGGCCGACGACAAGCCAGACGAGCAAAATAATGAAAGTTCGGCCGGTCTCCCACGACTTGGCCACTTCAGAGGCTGCAAATGTGTCAGGCAAGAAGACCGACCGCATTCCTTGTGTCAGCCACTTCAGAGGGAAGATTGCAGCAACTTGTTGCATCCAACTAGGAAGTTGCGTGAAGATAAAGAAAACGCCGCTAAAGAATTGCAAAACGATAACAACGGGAGAAACCACAGCAGAAGCGCCGCGACCGCTCTTTGGAACCGCGGAGAAAGCAATACCAAGTGCCGTCGAACTTGCCGTACCTAGAAGGATTAACCAAGTAAAGGTGATCCATTTACCCGCTGAGGTAGGCATATTTAAGCCAAAGAAGAGGACTCCTCCGGCGAGCAGGAGAATAACTTGAATAATCATGCTTGCTAGGACCAATATGGATTTTCCGATGAAGTAACTCGCTACTGGCATCGGAGTTCCGCGCAGTCGTTTAAGCGATCCGAAATCGCGTTCCATTGGAATCACAATTGCTAGCTGTTGGAAACCACTATTTACTAAACCCGAGGCAATCATTCCAGCAACAAAGTATTGGCTAAAGGTTACCCCTGGAGCAATTGTGTCTTTGAATACCGAACCAAAAATAGCCATAAGAATGAGCGGGAATAAAAGTGTGAAGACTACGGATTCACGTTGACGCATAAATTGGCGAATCTCTAAATTTCCGCGACGAATTCCTAAATTGAGTGTGCTCGGAAGAGAGTTCACTTGGCGCCTCCTTCAGAAATCTCAACCATAGATAGATATATATCTTCGAGCGTTTGACGAGAGACGCTTAACTTTGGAATTTCACCACTGAATTGTTCTATGAGGCGATTGACAACAGCGGTGGGTTCGGCTGTCATCTCTTCTTGCATCACTCCATTGAATTCCCATTGGACGCGAGCGAGAGAATTGGCGCGCCCTCCCAATTCTGCCGGCGTAGAAACTTCAAGAATTTTGCCGCGGTTGATTACTGCAACGCGGTCTGCCAGCGCTTCAGCTTCATCAAGATAATGAGTGGTGAGCAAAATAGTTGTCCCAGCATCACGCAAACTACCTATGAGCGCCCAAAAAGCCCGACGAGCTTCGGGATCAAATCCAGTAGTTGGTTCATCAAGAAATAGAAGTTCTGGGCTTCCAATTATCCCAAGCCCCACATCCAGACGACGTCGTTGGCCGCCGGATAAACTGCGAATGAGTTCGCCCGCCTTTTCGCTCAGGCCAACAGCTTCGATGACTTCCTCTGGATCGCGACCGTTGGTGTAATACCCACTGAAATGAGTCAGAGTTTCCCTCACCGTTAAATCCCCGGCATCGGAAGTCGATTGAAGAACAATTCCGATGCGATCGCGAAAAGTACGAGCTTGGAGTCCTTTGATTTCCGGGTCGATACCCAGAACGCTGACATCTCCACCATCGCGGGTGCGGAAGCCTTCGAGAATTTCGACCGTTGTCGTCTTGCCGGCGCCATTGGGACCCAGGAGGGCGAAGATTTCGCCTTGGGTAATCGACAGGTCAACCCCTGCGACGGCGTCGTTTTGCCCGTAAGACTTACGTAGGCCACGGACTTCGATAACGCTCATAAGCCAACCTTGCCACACGAAAAGAGAAAATGCGAAAAGATAGGCTCATGAGCCCACGTCGCAATCACCCAAAAGGGCGCAAACCCAATAACGAAGAGCGTGAATTGAGTGGTACCTCGAGCGACTCCATTGAAGAACATGCTGATGGTATTTTTATTGTTCGCAAAATTACTGGCTCAACTTCTCACAAGCCTTATCGCTGCCCCGGGTGCGATCAAATGATTCCTATGGCAACACCACATACCGTTGCATGGCTCGAATACGATGTTGAAACACGTCGCCATTGGCACAATGCATGTTGGGCGAAGAAAGCACATCGTGCCCCGCGTACAGAACGTACGCGAAATGCACCTAGGTATTAACCAATACTTCTGCCGTGTAGAAGTTTGATCACTCCAACAATTATTCGATCTGCAAAGGCGCTGCGTCTAAAACTCGTAAAGGAAAGTGGAATCTGGAATCGCGCTCGCACAATAGTACGTGCATAGGTGAATTCCAATAAACCTTCTGGGCCATGTATGCGCCCGTAGCCACTATCTTTTACTCCGCCAAATGGTACTGAGGCTACGGCTGCAAAAGAGATTGTCGAATTAATGGCGACCATTCCACACTGCAATTGCGATGCGATTTCTTTACCGTGACGTTTGGACCATACCGAAGCACCTAAACCATAGCGAGAGGCATTTGATAGAGCGATTGCTTCATCCATGCTCTTCACTCGATTAATAATAATTGTTGGTCCAAAAGTTTCATCCTGCATCGCAATAGAATCCTCTGGGACATTAACTAAGATGACCGGTTCGACGAAGGGTGCTTTAACGGAATCCTTTCCGCCTAGAAGTGCTTGGCCTCCGCGATTTAGCGCATCAGTTATATGGGATTGAATAATCTCGAGTTGCTTAGGCATCGTGGCTGGTCCGTAGTTACCGTGCCCCGGAGCGCCAGGTGTGATCTTCTTGCCAAGCTCGACCATTGTTGAGATAAATTCATCAGCAACTTTCTCATCTACATAGACGCGTTCGGCACCGATACAGGTTTGCCCGGCGTTAGACATAGAGGACCAGAGAGTGAAGTCTGCTGCAGTCTTCACATCAGCGTCACTAGCCACAAGGACAGGATCCTTACCGCCGCATTCCAAAATCACAGGTGTCATTGTTTTCGCACATGTTGCCGCAACTACTTTTGCAGTTTTTGTCGATCCAGTAAAAGCCAGTTTATTAACTCCGCTTTCACAGAGCGCACGTCCTGTATCGCCTAGCCCTGTAACGACGCGAAAGATGTCCGCATTGGGAGCAATTTCAGAGAAAGTTTTTGCTAGCCAGACTCCAACGCCAGGAGTGAACTCACTTGGCTTAAAGACAACGGTATTGCCGGCAGCTAGCGCATATGAAATCGAACCCATAGGAGTAAAGATTGGATAATTCCAGGGCCCAATGACTCCCACAACGCCAAGGGGTGATCTCTCGACTGTGGCCGCCATATTCGCCATTAATATTCCAGGAGATCTGTATTGCGGGCGTAAAACTTCGTGAGCATTTCGTGCCGCCCAAGCAAGGTGACCTATTGCCAGAGTGACCTCAAGTCGTGCATCACTTGTTGGCTTTCCAGTTTCTTCAGAAATTAAAGCCGCGCATTCATCAATACGATTGATTAACAATTTGCTCCACGCCAAGAGAACTTTACGTCTTCCAGAATGCCCGAGCTCTTGCCATGTAGAACTAGCGTTACGTGCTGCTAAAACTGCAGAATGGACTTGACTGTCACCATCAATGGGGAAGGTCCCAGAAATTGCACCAGTTGCGGGCAGGTGAGATTGAAACGTAGCGCCTTGAGTCATTGTCATTGAAAAATTGTAATGGGAGAAGTGTTAGATAGACTTCTCAAATGAGTGAATTGATCCGCGCGAGCACAATTTTGCCTGCTGTACGCACCCCTTTCACCCTTAAAACGAGAGATGGTTTAACTCTTGTCGGCGAAGTTGCTGCACCCATGGGCAGAAGTAGCGGTGCAATCCTTTCTCTTCACCCTAATCCCAGTGCAGGGGGAATGATGGATAGCCATGTTTTCAAGAAGGCTGCCAATCGCTTACCTGCTCTGGCTGGAATCACGGTGGTGCGTTTTAACACTCGCGGAACCACGAGCGATGCGGGTACAAGCGAAGGAGTTTTCAGTAATGGAGATCAGGAAAGGTTAGATGTTGAAGCAGCTCTTAATTATTGTTTTGATGAACTGCATCTAGAAAATCTCTGGGTTGTAGGTTGGTCTTTCGGTACAGATTTAGCGTTGCAGTACGCGCACGATCCTCGTCATTCGGGGCTCGTGTTGCTCAGCCCCCCATTGCAAAGGACAACAGAGAGCGATCTGCGTAAATGGAGTGCAGATGGTCGTCGAGTCGTAGCCCTTGTTCCAGAATTCGATTCATTTTTGCCACCTGATCAAGCGCGTGAACGTTTTGCGCCATTGAAGCAGATTGAAATCATTGCAATCGAAGGAGCTAAACATCTCTGGGTGGGGGAGCCTTCGGTCTATCGAGTGCTGACTGAAATAGTTCATTGCGTTGCTCCTGAGCGCCTTCCGCTTCTTACAGAAATCTAGGAATCTGTAGAAGTTGTGATTAATGGAACAGATTGCCCCGCCTGAGGAAAGCACACTCCTATGCCAAGGTGAATTTTCACAGGCTAGAATGATTTTATGAAACTTCGTGGCATAACGTTAATGATGGCCCTCACTATGACCATCGGGCTTATCGCTCCGGCGAACGCGCTTGACCAAGTGATTGCGGGCAACGACGAACTAGCCGCTGTTCAAACCAACTTCGCTCCGCTATTTGATGCGCAATATGTACGCTTTATTGCAATCAAGGTCAAACTCAAGGGCGATACCAAAATGTTGAAATCTCTTAAAGTCATCACAGACGATTTCGCCGAAGTTCAAAACTCGCTCAATAAGTTGTATGTCAACCCTGCCTCTGAAACCACGCAAGTGAGGGAGTATGCCGAAGAGGAGTTGGGCGAGTTTGAAAACACACTTTACGATTTAGAAAAACAATATGCGAAGAAGAAAACAATTACCTGCATAAAAGGCAGACTCTCGAAGAAGGTAATCGCCTATAGCCCAGTTTGTCCTGTGGGGTACAAGAAAAAGTAATTAGTTGTTATCTGCCCTTGGGTAGATAACTTCTTCGAGGATAAGAATTACCGCCGCGGCTAAGGGCACTGCTAAAAGAGCTCCGATTAAACCAAGGAGTGATGATCCCAATAGAGCTGCGATGATAGTTACCGCCCCTGGCACCGAAAGGGATTTGCGCATAATTTTTGGCGTAATGATGTAATTCTCGATTTGAACATAGAGAACGTATGCGACAAATGCAATGAGACCAGTACTAATGGATTGAGTTAAAGCAATTATGGTCACGATAGAGCAACCAATAAAGTGTCCGATAAGCGGGATAAGGCCGCAAACGAGGATAACCATAGCAATTGCGAAAGGTGAAGGCAGACCAATGATGAGAGAGAGTGCTAATACAAAAATACTTGCCAACATCGAAACAACTATTTGGCTTCCGACGAATGCTCCAACCTGAGCAACAATTTCATTTGTCAGGCGCCCTACTCGATCACGGCGAGTGGCGGGAACTAGGCGAATTCCAAGTTCAATCATTTTTGGAAGTGAAGTCACGAAGTAAAGGGTTAGAACTAGAATTGTCAAAATAGTGAAAGTGCCCGAAAGGAGAGTTTTTCCAACGCCGACAACTCCACCGAATGCGGAGATTATCAGCGTGCCATCGCTTGTGATGGATTTAAGTTTTTGTTGCAAGGTATCTACAAGACCGTAGTGGTCATTCAGAGACGCAATAGTCGAGTTATTTTTGAGTTGGTCGAGCAACGTTGGCGCGTGATTAATTAAATCTGCACCTTGAGAAACTACGGGCGGTATGAGCAGGGCTGCAAAGAGGCCAACAAAAACAATGACAAAGAAGAAAATTGCTGTAACGGCTTTGGTGCGGGTGAGGCCGCGACGACGCAAAATTTCAACGGCAGGATTAAGCCCCATGGCTAGAAATAGCGCGATGATGATGAGGACAAATGTTTGACTAGCTGCCGCTAAGGATCGCATTAATAAGATCGCGACAAGGCCACCGATTGTGGCAAGAAATCCGAAATAGAAAGGATGAGTTCGATTAATTGGTTCTCCAAGAACTCCGTAATCTGGAGGGAGAACTTCCTTCTTGACACGAACTTTCTTCATACGATCTGAGATAGCCATGAATGCATTGTAAGCCGTGGTGACTATCACTCTCGTGAGCGCCTCTTTGTAATCTCCCGTTCACATGAATGAGGAAGAATGCGCCTATGACTTTGAGGATTACCGGCCTGGGAGATGAAATCGCTGCGATTTCAGGACTTTCTTGGGACCGCCCGCTTGAGCAATGGGAAGAGGATTCGGCCCTTGCGCAAAAGCGTGGAATTTCTCGTCACGTAGTTCGATTGGTTCGAGCATCAGATACACCAGATTCTGAAGTTTATGCAATCAAAGAGACGGTATCTGAATTCGCAAATCGCGAATACAAATTACTTCGCGAGCTGGCATCCCTTGGGGCGCCGACAGTCGAGCCGATCGCAGTTATTGAAGGGCGTAAAGATCAGTCGGGCGAGGAGTTACCTTGCGCTCTAGTGACAAGATTTCTTCCATATTCTCTGCCTTATCGTGTTTTGCTTTCAGGAGAAGTCTCTGCGCACGATGTAATTACGATGGCAAATGCTTTGGCTTTGTTATTAGTTCGAATGCATCTGCTTGGGTTTTGGTGGGGGGATTGCTCGCTCTCCAACACACTTTTTCGCCGAGATGCAGAGGGTTTTGCTGCATACCTCGTTGATGCCGAAACCGGAGAATTCCAAAAGAAGTTAAGTGATGGACAGCGTGAACATGATCTCGACATTGCGCACTTCAACGTTGCCGCAGAGTTGGAGGACTTAGCGATTTCAGGTGTTCTCTTTCCAGGTATGGACCCCGTCCGAGCAAGTGATGGAGTGATTAAGCGATATCGACGACTCTGGGCAGCGTTAAAGGATCCACAGCGCCTAGATCCCAAAGATCGTCATGCTGTTGAGCGAGCAATGCGTCAATTGCAGGATCTAGGGTTTGCAGTAGAAGAGGTATCGGTTTCACTTGATGGTGACCAACAAGCTCTACATTTTCAACCGAAGTTGGTAGCTGCTGGTTATCACACCAATCGGTTACGAGAATTAACGGGACTTGAGACAGAGGAGCTTCAAGCAAAAAGATTGCTCGCATCTTTTGATCGTTACCGTGTTCGCGAGCAAGAGAACGAAATGTCAGTTCAAGCAGTTGCCGTTCGCTGGTTAAGTGAAGTTTTTGAAACAACGGTGGGGCTTGTTCCTGACGAACTGGCTGGTCGAATCGAACCCGCACAACTTTTCCATGAAGTGCTTGAACATCGCTGGTATTTGAGTGAAAAGGCAGGCTATGACGTTGGCTTGGAGTTCGCAGCCCACGCCTATATCGCAGATGTGCTCCCATTTCGACGTGATTCTGGTCTAGAAGTAAGGGCATGATAGGACAGTGACATTGCCTCCAAATTTCGGTCGAGCGGTTGATTTAAGCGCACTTGGAAAACCGCCAGCGCCCACCCCAACATCTCTCGCCGGCAATGCAGTGACAGCGCAGATTTTTAGTGAGCAATTGCTACCGCTCTCAAAGACAAAACCAGTAGTTTTGATTTGTTGGTCTGCGCGCAGTTCAGAATCGTTGGCAATTGCTGAAATTCTCGCAAAATTACAAAGTGTCGATTCTGATCGCTGGGAACTCGGCAGTATAAACGTTGATGTCGAGACTCAAGTTGCTCAGGCTCTTCAAGTCCGAACCGTCCCCTTTGCTGTTGCAATTATCGCCGAACAATTAGTTCCGCTTTTTGAACAGAGTTATCCTGAAGCGCAGATTAAAATGGTGATAGATAAAGTTTTAACTATCGCTGCAGAGCAAGGTGTAGGACAAGCTCCACAAGAAGTGATTGAGCCCGAAGAAGATGAAGCTTTAACGGCTCTCGAAGCAGGAGACTACCTTGCGGCAGAGAGCGCCTACAAGAGATTACTCTTTCGCAAACCCAGTGATCTGTATGCAAAACTTGGGCTCGCGCAGACGCAACTTTTAATTCGCACAAGCGGTTTGATTGCCGAAGAGATATTTGTGAAATCTCATGACAACCCTGCAGATTTAAACTTGCAGATGCAATGTGCGGATCTTGAAGTATTGCGCGGTGATCTTGAAGGGGCATTTAAGCGAATGCTTGATCTAATTCGTACGGTGAGCGGCGCCGAACAAAGCACGCTCAAGACACATTTACTGGATCTTTTTACCCTTGTAGATCCCGCAGATCCACGCTTAGTCAAAGCCCGTAATGCGCTAGCAAGTGCTCTCTTCTAGTGAATACACCGGTTCGTAAGTCACTAGGTGCAATTTTCTTTCTCTTTGGCTTCGGAATTATGGCGTGGATTCCACGTTTTCCTGAGGTAAAGCAGAATCTGCACCTGAGTAATGGGCAATTTGGCACCTTAATTAGTACAGGAAGCATTGGATCGGTCTTTAGCTTCCTACTCATTGGGCATTACGTTCATCGCTTTGGTACCCGAATCTCAATTTCCGTAAGCGCTACAGCGCTATTTGTTGCCACCGCTGGAATCGTTCATGTCAGTTCAAGTTGGCAATTCTTGCTCTGCAATATAGTCCTGGGCGCGGGCGTATCGGCATTTCACATTTCAATCAATGGGCAAGCATTTGCCGAACAAGAGCGCAATGGCGGAAGCATCATCCCCCGTTTCCACGGACTCTGGGCGGCAGGTGCGCTGGTCACTGCCATTCTCTCTGGATTTCTCACTTCAAGAGTTTCTCTCAGAACTCATATCGATATCGTCGCGGGAATTTCATATCTCTTGGTTTTGATTCTTTTGAAGAGGATAAGCTCAACTTTGGTTCCGGCCAGTATCGAACCAAATCGAGAACTTTCACTTCATCAGTTACTTTCGGTTTCTAATATCGATTGGGTGATGACCTTAGGACTCACATGTGCAACGCTAATCGAATTTGCAATCGGTGATTGGGCAACGATCTTCTCTAAAGAGGACCTGCACATGAGCGCAGGCGTGAGCACAATTCCTTATATTCTCTTGATGGTAGCGATAATTTCCGGCAGGCTCACTGTCCATCGAATAGTCGAAAAGATTGATGTAGGCACTTTAGTGAGGTATAGCTCGATCGTAGGATCATTAACTTTCATGATTTCGGTAACTTTAGGCGCCTATATTTCAAAGAGTTCGCCAACTATTGGTTTCGTCATTTTCGCCAGCGGAACACTGGTTACAGGACTTGGTATCTCCTACCTTGCTCCTACATATTTCCTCACTGCAAATAAGCGTTCAAGCCTGCCAAGTGCAATGGTTCTTGGTCAACTTGGTTTAATTCAAACAATCTTGATATTCGCCCTCAAAACCATTTTGGCTTGGACAGCACAACTAACTTCAATTTCAGTCGCGCTTTTATTGCCTGGAGCAATGCTTTTAGGAGTGGCTTTAACTGCACCAGTAATTAGAAAAGCTAATATTTAGCTCTGAACCAACCAGATCGTTGCAAGTGGCGGCACCTGAATTTGAACGATATTGCCCGATAACGAATCCGCAACTATTGAATCGTTTTTAATTCCGCTACCGCCGTAGGACAAGTCATCACTATTAAAAGTTTCGACCCAGGTGCCTGAAAGTGGCAATGGCATTGAATAACGCTCATGGGGGACAGGCGAGAAGTTGGTAATACATACAACTGATTTACCGGAGTCATCCCAACGAGCAAAAGCTAAAATATTGCTCGCAGCATCTTGGCCGACGAGCCAAGTAAAGCCTTCAGGGGAAGTGTCTTTTTGCCACAATGCAGGCAGCTTCTTGTACTGAGAATTTAACTCACTAATGCTCGCTTGAACGCCTGAATGTTCTTGATACTGAACGAGATCCCATTGAAGCCCTTGGCTTTCGCTCCACTCGTCATTTTGTGCAAACTCGCATCCCATAAAGAGTAATTTCTTACCTGGATGCGCCCACATATATCCGTAGAGTGCACGTAGAGTTGCAAGTTTTTGCCAACGATCGCCAGGGAATTTATTGACGAGTGCGCCTTTGCCATGAACAACTTCATCATGTGAAATAGGCAGGACATAGTTTTCGCTCCAGGCATAAAGAATTGAGAAAGTTATTTCATTATGGTGATAGACACGGTGAATTGCATCGTGTTGCAGGTAGGTAAGAGTGTCATGCATCCAACCCATATTCCATTTAAATCCAAAACCAAGTCCGCCCGAATCTGTACCGCGTGATACGCCGGACCATGCCGTTGATTCTTCTGCAATCATCATAATTCCTGGATGTGTTCGATAGGCGGTTGACGTTGCCTCCTTGAGAAGTTGCACCGCTTCAAGGTTTTCGCGACCACCATCTTTATTTGGTAACCATTCGCCAGCTTTGCGTGAATAATCCAAGTAGAGCATGGAGGCGACTGCATCAACGCGGAGCCCATCGATATGGAACTCGGTTAGCCAATAAAGGGCGCTTGCTACAAGGAAATTTCGCACTTCATTACGACCAAAGTTAAATATCAGCGTTCCCCAGTCGGGGTGTTCACCTAGACGTGGATCGGCATGCTCATAGAGGGCGGTGCCATCAAATTTAGCTAGCGCCCATTCATCCTTCGGAAAGTGGGCGGGCACCCAATCTAAGATGACGCCGATTCCGGCTGAATGCAATTGGTCAATTAAGAAACGAAAATCATCTGGATTGCCGAATCTCGACGTTGGAGCGAAGAAAGAAGTCACTTGATAACCCCATGATGGCCCGTATGGATGTTCCATCACTGGCAAGAATTCAACATGCGTGAAACCATGTTTCGTTACATATGCAATGAGTTCATGGGCTAATTCTTGATAACTCAATCCCAGCTTCCATGAACCAAGATGCACTTCGTAAATGGAAACAGGTTGGCGCCATGGCTCAAATTTCTCTCGCTCTGAAAGCCATGTTCCATCTTTCCAGTTGTAACCTGACTCAAATACAACAGAGGCAGTGAGCGGGGGAGTTTCGGTATGAGCGGCAAGTGGATCGGCATGATCCACCCATCGACCATCTTTTTGGTGAATCGCAAACTTGTAACGCAGACCAGCTCCTAAATCGGGGATAAAAATCTCCCAAATGCCACTGCTGCCAATACGGACCATCTTGTGTGTGTTTCTATCCCAGAAGTTTGCATCGCAAACCAAACTTACATGTGCAGCATTAGGCGCCCAGAGCGCAAAAGTCGTTCCCAAAAGTTCTCCGGAACTATCGCGCTGTATATGAGCGCCTAAAACTTCCCAGAGTTTTTCGTGACGTCCTTCACCAATCAGGTAGAGATCTAATTCACCTAGAGTTGAATGTGGATTGAGGTAGGTCATTTACTTCAAATTTACTGTCGCGATGTGAGCAACTTTACCTGCGGGACGACTTGGATCCAGCCGAATAAAGGTAATTGCCGACCACGTGAAGGTAGAGCCATCGAGTAAATCAGTGACCGTGAATGTCGGTTCATCAATTCCTAGGGCTTTGAGATCCCAATAAACAGTTGTTTCTTGCGCGAAAGTTGGGTCAAGGTTTACAACCACGAGGACGAGATCGTTGCCATCACGTTTTGAATATGCAATTATCGAATCGGATCCCGTGTTATGAAAAATCAGGTTACGCAATCGCTGAAGCGCAGGATGATCGCGGCGAATCTGATTAAGGGAAGTGATAAATGGCGCAAGGGTTACACCCTTCTTTGCTGCACCTTCCCAATCTCGAATTCGAATTTGATATTTCTCTGAATCCACGTACTCCTCGCCGGATTCTTTCATTGCACGATGTTCATAAAGTTCATAGCCTGCATACATTCCCCACGAAGGAGAAAGCGTTGCTGCTAACACGGAACGAAGGGCAAACATGGCGGGTATTCCACTTTGTAGGTGGAAAGGCAGAATATCTGGAGTATTAACCCAGAAATTAGGACGGAAGAAAGCGCTGGTATCGCGAGCAACTTCATATCCGTAATTTGTTAATTCTTGTTTGCTCGTTCTCCAAGTGAAGTAGGTGTATGACTGCTGAAATCCGGCCTTGCCTAAAGCATGCATCATTGCTGGACGCGTAAATGCTTCGGCGAGGAAAATGACATCTGGGGATTCTTTATATACAAGAGCTAGTAGCTCTTGCCAGAAATGTAAGGGTTTGGTGTGAGGGTTATCGACGCGGAATACAGTGACACCTTTGCTCACCCAAAGTTTGATAATTCGCAGAACTTCAGCGAGAAATCCTTCGTAATCTTTATCAAAATTGATTGGATAGATATCTTGGTATTTCTTCGGTGGGTTTTCCGCGTATGCAATCGTTCCATCGGCACGATAGGAGAACCAATCGGGATTGGTTTTTACCCAAGGGTGATCAGGAGAAGTTTGTAGCGCTAGATCCATCGCGATTTCTAGGCCGCACTTCTTGGCTTCTTTAACGAAGTTTTCGAAATCAGCCATAGTTCCTAATTCAGGGTTGATGGAATCATGTCCACCATCTTTGTTGCCGATAGCCCATGGCACACCTGGATCGCTAGGTAGTGCAGTTAAAGAGTTATTGGCTCCTTTTCGATGGGAATAACCAATGGGATGTACTGGCGGAAGATAGAGAATATCGAATCCCATATCCGCAACTGCAGGCAATCGTTTGGCTGCAGTTGCAAATGTCCCAGCAGCGTTCTTTGTCGCGCCTTCACTTCGCGGGAAGAATTCATACCAAGAGCCAAAGAGCGCTCGGACTCTTTCTGCACGAATCGGGAATGAAGCAGATTTTGATGCAACCTCATCGACATGCTCGGGATCTGTTGCTTCGATAAAGAATGTGAATTCGCCTTCTGATGGTGGGGTAAGCACCCCTTCGTAGCGGTCGGTACCTTGCCAGACTTCGCGCATCACGCTTCGCGAAATCTCTTTACCTAAGCTATTTGCAAGAACTGCATATGCCTTTAAGCCAGCATGACCTTCACGGATAATCGTTGCTGAGATAGTTACTTCTTCACCAGCGACCGCTTTGGCAGGAACAAATTCCCCTCCGAAAAATATTACCGGAGAGATATCGAGGATAGGGATGCGCTCGATCAACCCGAACCTTCAGTATTACCAGGGTCGGCAGCAGAGATATCAAAGATCTGATATTTCTCGATTGCATCCTTCACGAGAGATAGTTTAATGTCACCGTTCTTTGCAAGTTGTGTAAGAACTGCAATAGCGATGGATTCGGCGTCGACTTTGAAATGGCGGCGCAGCGCTCCACGCGTATCCGATAGCCCAAACCCATCTGTGCCAAGTGAAGCAAAACTCTGCGTAATCCAAGGAGCCACTTGATCTTGAACAGCGCGCATGAAATCGCTCACCGCAATTACTGGGCCATCTGTGCCCGCAAGTTTCTTGGTGATGTATGCCTGCTTTTGATCATCAGGATGTAGGAGATTATGGCGATCTACTTCAAGGCCATCGCGGCGAAGTTCATTCCACGAAGTAACAGACCAAACCGAGGCGCTAATTCCCCAATCATCGGCCAAGAGTTGCTGTGCTTTCAAAGCCCAGTTAACTCCTACGCCAGATGCCAGAATCTGTGCAGATTTCTTCGCTTTACCTATCGATCGGGAGTAGCAATAGATTCCGCGGAGAACTCCATCGACATCTAAGTTTTCAGGTTCAGCAGGTTGCATATATGGCTCGTTGTAAACAGTGAGGTAGTAGTAAACGTTCTCGCTATTCTCGCCATACATACGACGCAAGCCATCTTTAACGATATGACCTAATTCGAAACCAAATGCTGGGTCGTAAGCGACGACAGCTGGGTTTGTTGATGCCAGAAGTTGGGAATGTCCGTCTTCATGTTGAAGGCCCTCACCATTGAGAGTTGTACGGCCGGCCGTTGCGCCGAGAACGAAACCACGAACCATCTGGTCACTTGCTGCCCAGAATGCATCCCCAGTTCTTTGGAACCCAAACATCGAGTAAAAAATGTAAATCGGAATCATAGGCTCATCATGGGTGGCATAAGAACTTCCAACAGCGGTAAAGGAAGCGACGGAACCAGCTTCGTTGATTCCTTCATGCAAAATTACGCCACTTGTTGATTCCTTATAAGAGAGCATTAATTCGCGATCTACAGAGGTATATGTCTGCCCGTGTGGTGAGTAAATCTTCAACGTAGGAAAGAGTGAATCCATTCCGAAAGTACGAGCTTCATCAGGAATGATTGGTACAAAGCGTGAACCAAGACCAGGATCTTTTATCAAATCCTTCAGGAGCCGCACGAAGGCCATCGTTGTTGCAATCTCTTGCTTTCCGGAACCTCGGCGAACTGAGTCGTAAACTTCATCGGCTGGTTGTGGCAAAGGTTTGGAAATTGGGCGACGGCGAGGAATCGATCCACCAAGTGCGCGGCGGCGTTCCATGAGATATTCATTCTCAGGTGAGTTCGCTGCAGGTTTAAAATATGAAGGAAGTTTGGCATCTAATTGATCGTCAGCCAAAGGAATTCCAAGGCGATCGCGGAAAGTACGAATATCTTCCAACGTCATCTTCTTCATTTGGTGAGTAGAGTTTCGGCCTTCAAATGTTGAGCCTAATGTCCATCCTTTAATGGTCTTTGCCAAGATAACTGTGGGGCGCCCTTTGTGTTCAGTGGCTGCCGAATATGCGGCAAATAGCTTTTGGTAATCATGGCCACCGCGCTTGAGGTTCCAGATTTTTTCATTGCTCCACCCTGCAACCATTGCTGCAGTGCGGGGGTCGCGGCCAAAGAAGTTATCGCGTACATATGCGCCATCTTCGGTTTTGAAAGTTTGATAATCGCCATCTGGAGTCTGGTTCATTAACCCAACCAATGCGCCTTCGCGATCTTGGGCGAGTAGTTCATCCCATTCGCGCCCCCATACGACCTTAATAACATTCCAACCGGCGCCACGGAAAGTTGATTCGAGTTCCTGAATAACTTTTCCATTTCCTCGGACTGGGCCATCGAGGCGCTGCAAATTGCAATTGATAACAAATGTTAAGTTGTCTAAACCTTCACGTGCAGCCAAACCAATAGCACCGATACTTTCAACTTCATCCATTTCGCCATCGCCAAGAAATGCCCATACATGTTGATCGCTTGTGTCTTTAATCGAACGGTTATGCAAGTATCGATTGAAACGCGCTTGATAGATTGCATTAATGGGGCCAATGCCCATAGAAACGGTAGGGAACTCCCAGAACTCAGGCATTAAACGTGGATGTGGGTAGGACGAAAGTCCGCCACCTTCGTGAGAGATTTCTTGACGGAATCCATCGAGTTGATGTTCCGTAAATCGGCCCTCCATAAATGCGCGTGCATACATTCCAGGACTTGCATGTCCTTGGAAATAAATTTGATCGCCGCCGCCAGGATGATCTTTGCCGCGGAAGAAGTGGTTAAAGCCAACTTCGTAAAGGGCCGCCGAAGATGCATATGTAGAAATGTGGCCACCAACTCCAACGCCTGGACGTTGCGCGCGATGTACGAGCATCGCCGCGTTCCAGCGAATGAATGCGCGAATACGGCGTTCGATTGCTTCATCGCCAGGGAAGGCAGGTTCTCTCTCAGGTGGAATTGTGTTGATGTAATCGGTGGTACGTAAATTTGATATTCCAACGTTTTTTTCTTGCGCACGTTGTAAAAGGCTGAGCATCAAATAACGCGCGCGAACTGGACCGGCATTAGCCAAGGCGGCATCAAAGGAGGCATGCCACTCTGCAGTCTCTTGCGGGTCGGTGTCGACCAGCTGGTCTACAACGTGATCGGGCGTCTCCGTATTTTCGCTCATGGTCGTATCTTTCCCTCTTTCTGGGCTTGCGTCACATCGAAGCGGCGATATGACCGAAAATTGAGACCGGTACTCAGCGGTAGATGGAAATTTCCGCCAAATCTGAAAATAAGGCGAGAAAGGACTTGCGCAAGAGGCAAGAGTTAGGTGGACTTATACATAAGCAGCAGGAGGAGAGAGAAGGAGATGCGTTGGTGACAACCCCGATGGGGTCACGGCTAGGTTTCGAAACTGGCTTTTTGATTTTGGAAGTTGGCTACAGCAGTGATTGCGATGAAGCGCTACGTGGGCAGATTGAAACGATCACGGGCAATCAATTACTTTCGGGAGAAGTCCACGAGGTAGTTGATGCAGTAATTATTTGGTGGCGCGATGATGACGGCGACCTAGTTGATGAATTAGTTGATGGCCTTACCTATCTCGCCGATACTGGGCAGATTTGGGTATTTACGCCAAAAGTTGGAAGGCCGGGTCATGTTGAACCAAGTGACATTCAAGACGCCGCTCCAACTGCCGGGTTAAGCCAAACATCATCTCTCTCCATCGCACCTGATTGGTCTGCAACACGGCTAGTGGCGAGAAAGTCCTCCAAGAGATAGATTTATAGTCATGACACTGACAATCGGAACTGCAGCTCCAGAATTTGAACTTTCCAATCAACATGGCGAGAAAGTTTCACTTCATTCTTTTCGCGGGCAGAAGAACGTCGTTTTACTCTTTTACCCATTCGCATTTTCTGGAATCTGCACCGGGGAACTCTGTGCAATACGCGATGACCTCGCTGCTTTCCAAAATGAGAATGTTGAACTCCTTGCGATCTCTTGCGATCCTATGTTTGCAAACCGTGCATTCTCCGAGCGCGAGGGCTATAAATTCCCCGTGCTTTCAGATTTTTGGCCACATGGTGAAGTTGCTAAGGCCTACGGAGTATTTGACGAAACTCGTGGTTGCGCGGTTCGTGGAACATTCGTCATTGATAAAGCTGGCGTCCTTTGCTGGCAGGTAGTTAATGGTCTTGGCGATGCACGTAACCTTGTGGACTATAAGGCCGCGCTCGCAGCGCTATAAATCCGTAATTCGTTCAATCCTCACTATTCCAGTAGAATTCGCGAGCCTGATTGGCAGCGATCAGGGTGCTTAGCTCAGTGGTAGAGCGCCTCGTTTACACCGAGGATGTCGGGGGTTCGAAACCCTCAGCGCCCACCAACGTCGGCTTCGTCCTGACGAGTAAGAAGGGGAGGTTGCCAGATGAAAGCCAACCCCAGTGACCAGATACAAATTCTTGATGTGCAACGTATGGATTTACAGATAACAACTTTACGCAATAAAGCTGCAGCACTTCCTGAAATTGCCGAACTTTTGGCTACAACACAACGCCAAGCAGTGGTGCGAGATCTATCTATTGCCGCTCAGACTGAGATCAGTGATATCAAGCGCGAACTCTCGCGTTCAGAATCCGATGTCGAGCAAGTTGTTGTACGTCTAGAAAAAGATGAGAAGCGACTTTCTGATAGCTCCACATCTGCAAAAGAGCTTGAGAAGTTACAGCATGAGGTTGCCTCACTTGCCGGACGCCGTGCTGAACTTGAAGAGGTTGAACTTGAAATCATGATGCGCATCGATTCTGTAAAAGAACGTCTTGCACAATTAGTTAGCGAAGCCGAGAAATTGGCGACACAGGCAGATGAAATCCACACGCGCAAGCACGCCGCCTTATCTGCAATCGAAAGCGAAATTGCATTACTTACCGCTGAACGGCAGGCGACTGTGGTCACCATCGAAGGCGCCTTAGTAGATCTCTATGAAAAAATTAGAAGTGGTGGTGGCGCTGGAGCTGCAGCGCTCCGTGCCGGAAAGTGCGAAGGATGTCACCTTCCAATCAATAGTGTTGAACTTGCTCGCATGAAAACAATTGCTTCCGACGAAGTTGTCCGATGTGAAGAGTGTCGATGCATTCTGGTGCGCGGAGTTAATTAGTGGCCCGTCATTTTCTCTTAACTGCTGATGGTGGCTCACGGGGGAATCCGGGGCATGCGGGCTATGGCGCCGTCGTCCACGAAGGAAACAAAATTGTCGCCGAACTTTATGACTACATCGGAACGGCAACTAATAACGTTGCCGAATACAGCGGACTTATCGCCGGCTTGATTGCAATTCATCAACTCGATCCCGAAGCTACCGTTGATGTGCGCATGGATAGTAAATTAGTTGTAGAACAAATGTCTGGACGCTGGCAAATTAAGCATGCTGACATGCGTTCTTTGGCACAAGAAGCTAGGGCGGCCCATTCACCTTCTTTAGTTTCCTATGGCTGGATTCCGCGTGAGGAGAACTCGCACGCAGATCGCCTCGCCAATAAGGCCCTCGATGAAAAAGGGAGCAATACTTCTCAGCGCCTGAATTACCTCACCGAACGTTTACTCGCAGCGGAAGTTCCTACCGAAATTTTCTTCTTGCGCCATGGAGAAACAATTCTGACTCCAGAAAAGAAGTTTTCAGGAACTGGTCCGCTAAACCCTGAATTGACTGAGATTGGTCGCCGGCAGGCCGACGCTCTTGCAGCAGAAGCGCCCAAATTAAATATTGATGTGCTTATTGCATCGCCACTTAAACGAACCACGCAGACTGCCGAAATAATTGGTGCCAAAATTGGCCTACCAATCATTTTCAATGAAGCATGGTTCGAATGTGATTTCGGGGTATGGGATGGCCTTTCTATTCAAGAAGTCAAAGATTCTTTCCCTAAGGAATATGAAGCATGGGTATCTTCATCTGCTTATGCGCCACCACAAGGTGAGTCATACGATGCTTTAGGGTGGCGAATCGATGAAGCAATCGATGAATTAGTTGCGCAATATCCTGGCAAGAGAGTTGCAGTAGTTAGCCATAACGGTGCGATTAAGGAAGCAATCCGATTAGCAATTGGAAGTGGCCCAGAAAGTATTTTTCACATAGACGTTGCGCCATGTTCAATTACTGCAATTTCGGTCTGGCCCAGCGATGGACTGCGCGCGCTACGAAGTGCCAACGAACGTGGCCACCTTCGCTAATAGCGATATTAGTTTTTAATTTGCTTGGCTCACTGTCGACATATTGAAATTCTCAAATATCACAGGTGGCATCGCAACTCGATCAACATCATCGGCCCATTCGCGCGGTTGTGTGATTTCGGTGCTGCCAACAGATGAGATACGAGATATAAGTTCAATAGGCGATTCGTTCCAACGGAAGTTATTAACTGCACCGATGACTTCGCCATCTTTAACACGGTAAACCCCATCACGGGTTAGCCCAGTGAGTAGCAAGGTGCTCGGATCTACTTGGCGGATATACCAAAGGGTGGTTAGCAAAACTCCATCTGGCATTGCCTGCACGAGCTCATCGAGTGATCCTTGAGCGCCTGGAACTTCCATAACTAAATTCTCACCAAATGGCGTATAGGGGAGTGAGGTTTCAACTGAAGACGCTCGGGTTTGTACTAAAGAGGTTAATGATCCTTCTGTTAACCAGTTAATTCGCGGAACGCTCTGTCCGTTATCGAAAACCGAACTCATTGGACCGCTACTTGTGGCAGCAACAAAAGGCATGGATTCAAGCCCAGGATAATTTGAATCAGAAAAAAGATTCATTTTCACATTTGAAAGAACTTCTGCGACACGAGTTTTCTTTCCATCTTTACCTGAAAATGCAGAGTGACCTTCAAAGGCATCTCGAGCACCGGAGCTCCACAACAAATAAGTCATGATGTCAGCGACGCCACCAGATGGAATTGCCGTGTTGTAGCGACCCGCAGGAAGATCTAATTTCCTTCCTTGCCAGTCCAAACGCTTGCGGATTACTTCATCAATCTTGGGAATCGAGATGTGTGAAAAATCTCGCGTCGAAACCCCTTCCCACGTTGAGCGGGAACGTTGATGCGATTTACCCGTCATCTCAATTCGTCCTGCCGGTTGATCCCAACGCAATCTCAAACCGCCTTTTGATCCAACCCACGTTGTGCGATGCGTATGTTCTGCATAACCGTAGAGTTCGATGGAGTCAGCTTGCGAACGTTGAAACATTTCACCTAGAGCTGGAGCGATAGTAGAAAATACATCTGGCCCCGTTGGCACATGTGGCTGCGACCAATCTCCGATGGAGATATTGCGCGCCAGAGTCGCTGCATCAGGCGCTTTGCCGGATGCTCGCGCTGCTGCACTAGCTTCCTTTACTGCCGAATCAACTTGATCGAGAGTGAGATCAGTTCTTGTCACACTTCCTGATGCCATACATCCATCGATTGCGACAAAAGCGATAATGGTGACGCTTCTTTCTGCGATCACGCCATTTGTTGTTAACGTGCTTGTTGCCCAACGAAGATTTGATTGAGTTTTTTCATTAATTATGACAATGCAATCATCGTAATCTGCAGCGTTGGTGATTCGTTCAATAAGTTCTTGTGGGCTAATCATGCGCCTGCCTCCGCAACGGTATTGAGCACATTTATTTGCGTAAAAATTGCAGCAGGGCAACCGTGGCTTACAGGCGCAGCTTGTCCTGGTTGGCCCTTCCCGCAGTTATTTGCTCCGCCGAGCACATAGGTAGATGGACCACCTACTCGCCTCATCGCTGCCCAAAATTGAGTTGTTGTAGCTTGGTAGGCGACGTCTTTCAATTGCCCCACAATTTTGCCGCTTTTAATACGATGGAATTGTTGACCGGTAAATTGGAAGTTGTATCTCTGCATATCGATTGACCACGAGTTATCGCCCTTTATCAAGATGCCATCTTCGATTTCACTTATTAGACCTTCTAAATCGGGCCCATTTGGGTCAGGCTGCAAACTAACATTTGGCATCCGCTGAATCGGTACGTGGGCCGGAGAATCTGCAAACGCACAGCCATTACTGCGTGTTTGCCCTACTCGTGAAGCAATTCGACGGTCAAGTTGATATCCGACAAGAGTGCCATCTTTAATGATGTTCCATTGTTGTGCTTCAACACCTTCGTCATCAAAGCCAACGGTACTTAAACCATGGGGAGTATTTCGATCTCCAGTGACGTTCATAAGAGGTGAGCCATATTTAAGTTTGTTGAGGTTGTCGGGGGTAGCGAAAGATGTACCCGCGTAGTTAGCCTCATAGCCGATAGCTCTATCAAGTTCGGTGGCATGTCCAATGGATTCGTGAATCGTTAGCCAAAGATTCGAAGGATGAATGAGCAGGTCGTATTTACCTGCAACAACGCTTGGGGCCATAACCTTTTCGCCAAGCAAACTAGGAAGTTCGTCAATCTCTGCGCCCCAGTTATAGATGTCATCGCGCATCCACTCCCAGCCATATCCGGCAGGCTGCGCCAAAGTGCGCATGGATTCGAAGCCATGCGCTCCGACGTTAACTGCGTCGAATTCGCTTTGGATTCGCACGCGCTGTTGCGTTGTTGAAGTCCCATGAGAGTCAGCAAAAAACTTCTGCTCTTTAACAAACATTGAGTTGGCATTTACGTGGCTGACATTTTTTGAAGCTAAGAGTTTTTGGCTAAGGTCGCCTAAGCGAGAGATTTTTTCATCATCTGAAACCAAGAATGGATCTAATTCATATTCCGATACCCATGTGCGGTTGGAGTAAATGGGTTCAGCGGCAAGTGAGACTTCCTCTGTTGATAGCGGGCGGCTCATCTTCGCCATCGCAATGGCTGTCTGCGCTAATTTTGCGGCAATCGTTGGTGAGATTTCTGGCGATGAAGCAAAGCCCCACGTACCATCAACAATGACGCGGACACCGACGCCACAAGTGGTGTCGTCTTGTTGAGTTTCAGGTTTTGCATCGCGCAGTTGTAGATAGCCAGTTCGGATTCGCTCTATGCGGACATCAACATGGGATGCGCCCCCATTTTTTCCAGCGGCCAAGGCTGCATCAGCAGTTGCCGTGAGGGGGAGTGCCAGAAAGTCAGCGTCTACTAATTTTTGCATCCCCCTATTGTGGGTCAAAGCCGCGCTATTCTCTAGTCATGAATTCTTCATCTCGTATTCTGCATGCGGCGACAGGATCCAATAAAAGTGCTTTAGGTTGGGGTCAAGAAGCGGCAATTCGAATGTTGCATAACAACCTCGACCCAGCCGTTGCTGAACATCCCGAGAACTTGGTTGTCTATGGTGGCACAGGTAAAGCTGCACGTGATTGGCCATCATTTGATGCAATCGTCCGCAATTTAACCAAACTAAAAGATGATGAAACTTTGCTGGTTCAATCAGGTAAGCCTGTGGGCGTTTTCCAAACTCACGAATGGGCGCCGCGGGTATTAATTGCAAACTCAAACCTTGTGGGCGATTGGGCTAACTGGCCAGAATTCCGTCGTCTCGAGCAAATGGGATTGATGATGTACGGCCAGATGACAGCTGGGTCGTGGATTTACATTGGCACTCAAGGAATTTTGCAAGGCACCTATGAAACATTTGCAGCCATTGCTCATAAGCGATTTAACGGAACTTTGCAAGGAACTCTCACTTTAACTGCAGGCTGTGGAGGAATGGGTGGAGCACAACCTTTGGCCGTCACCATGAATGGCGGTGTCTGTCTAATGATTGATATCGACAAAACTCGCCTCGAAAAACGAATCGAAACTCGTTACTTAGATGAGATTGCTAATGATTTAGAAGATGCAATTGCGCGATCTCTTAAAGCAAAGAATGAAGGGCGTCCACTTTCTATTGGTCTCGTGGGCAACGCCGCAGTTTTGGTTCCGCAATTGCTCGCCATGGATGTCCCGATTGACATCGTCACTGATCAAACATCGGCACATGATCCACTTTCATACATTCCCATCGGCGTAGATTTTCACGACGCTGCGCGCATGGCGAAAGATGATCCTGTCGATTTCACTATTCGTGCACGTGCTGCGATGGCAACCCATGTTGAGGCGATGGTTGGCTTTATGGATAAAGGTGCCGAAGTATTTGATTACGGAAATTCAATCCGCGATGAGGCTAGACAAGGTGGCTATAGCCGAGCTTTCGCTTTCCCAGGTTTTGTTCCAGCCTACATACGTCCGCTCTTTTGTGAAGGTAAAGGACCATTTCGTTGGGTTGCACTTTCGGGCGATCCTAAAGATATTTACCGCACAGATAAAGCAGTCCTGGATCTCTTTCCAGAGAACGAAGGACTTCACCGTTGGATCACAATGGCGCAGGAAAAGGTGGCATTCCAAGGACTTCCAGCCCGAATCTGCTGGTTAGGTTACGGCGAACGAGATAAAGCAGGGCTCGCATTTAATGATCTCGTTGCTCGCGGCGAAGTATCAGCACCTATCGTTATTGGTCGCGATCATTTGGATTGCGGTTCTGTCGCCTCTCCTTATCGCGAAACCGAATCAATGCTTGATGGCTCTGATGCGATTGCAGATTGGCCGCTGCTCAACGCGATGGTGAATATTTCATCTGGCGCATCATGGGTCTCTATTCATCACGGCGGCGGCGTTGGCATAGGCCGTTCAATACATGCCGGTCAAGTTTCGGTTGCAGATGGAACAAAACTTGCTGCACAAAAGTTGGAGCGCGTATTAACAAACGATCCAGGCATGGGAGTAATCCGCCATGCTGATGCTGGATATGAAGGTGCGATTTCTACAGCACGCGAAAAGCATGTGCATGTTCCTATGCTAGATATCGAGTAAAGATGTCGCGCGTACTTGTCGAAAATATCGGGTTACTTGTAACTAACGATTCCACTTTTGACGGTACCCCACTTGGGATAATTCATGATGCAGGTTTACTCATCGAAAACGATTTAGTTACATGGGTTGGGTCGTCATCAAATGCCCCGCGACATGATGTGAGCAATTCAATCGATGCGCTAGGGCGCTGCGTAATCCCTGGCTTTGTCGATAGTCATTCGCATCTAGTTTTCGCAGGAGATCGCAGTGCGGAGTTTAGAGCGCGCATGCAGGGCGAGAATTACAGTGCAGGCGGAATCAACTACACAGTTGAGCTCACGCGCAGAGCTACAACCGGGGATCTATTGCAGAGTGCGCGGCGACTAGTTGCAGAAGCTGTTACCTCTGGAACAACGACCATAGAGTGTAAATCTGGCTATGGTCTTACCGTCGATGACGAATCTCGCAGTTTGGCTATTGCCAAACAATTGACAAGTGAAACAACATTCTTAGGAGCTCACGTAGTTCCTGCTGAATTTAAGAGCGATCCAGAGGGATATGTTGATTTGGTCTGTGGCCCAATGCTCGATGCCGCGCTCCCTAACGCTAAATGGATTGATGTCTTTTGCGACAAAGGTGCATTCACAAGTGAGCAAGCTCGAAGAATTCTCAAGGCTGGTATGGCCAAAGGTTTACTGCCGCGATTGCACGCCAATCAACTCGAACCTGGTGAGGGTGTTTTGCTTGGCGTCGAACTAGATGCCGCCTCCGTTGACCATGTAAGCCATCTATCCGATGCTGATATTGCTGCCCTTGCTGGATCAAAGACCGTCGCAACCTTGTTACCTAGTGCAGAATTTTCTACACGATCTGCATATCCAGATGCACGTCGCCTTTTTGAAGCGGGCGTCACCGTTGCCCTTGCATCTGATTGCAATCCTGGAAGTTCTTATACAACCAACATTCCGTTTGTTATTGCGCTTGCGGTACGGGATTTACATTTCTCGCCCGAACAAGCACTTTGGTCTGCAACTGCAGGGGGAGCGCAGGCTTTGCGTCGTACAGATGTGGGCCACCTAGGCATAGGTGCTTGCGCCGATTTTTCAATTCTTTCTTCACCGTCATATATTCACTTGGCATATCGTCCAGGTGTCCAACTAATAGATGAGGTATGGCGTCATGGCCTTCGAATCAAGTAACGAAGTAACCCTCGGAACAAGTGGAGTCACTTTCGCTGATGTGATTTCTGTAGCGAGGTACTCGTCGAAAGTTCTTATCTCCTCCGAAGCACGGACTGCAATGCTGGCTTCGCGAACATTCATTGAAGGTTATGCAGCGGGAGGCGTTCCTGTTTATGGTGTATCGACTGGATTCGGGGCTTTAGCCAATCGTCATATTGATGTTAAAGATCGCACGCAATTACAGAAATCACTGATTCGCTCACATGCCGCAGGAGTCGGTCCAGCAGTGGAGCGCGAAGTTGTTCGTGCTTTGATGTTCCTGCGCTTGCGCACGATGACTTCAGGACGCACTGGTGTTCGCGTGGAGCTAGCCCAAATGTATGCAGATTTCCTTAACGCCGGAATAACTCCCGTTGTCCCAGAATTCGGATCGCTAGGTTGCAGCGGAGACCTTGCCCCGCTTTCTCATTGTGCACTTGCAATGATGGGCGAAGGAAGCGTTCATGATGCGTCGGGCAAATTAATGTCAGCTCTTGATGCAATTAATGCAGCAGGGCTCACCCCCATCGAGCTCGAAGCCAAAGAAGGACTTGCTCTTATCAATGGCACCGACGGGATGTTAGGAATGCTCATCATGGCTTGTGCTGATTTATCGGCGCTTGCGACAGTTGCAGATATCACTGCGGCGATGAGTATCGAAGGCTTACTCGGTACCGACAGGGTATTTGCTCCAGACTTGCATCTACCTTTGCGCCCACAAATTGGCCAAGCAGTGAGTGCCGCAAATATTTTTGCACTCTTGCAAGGCTCTGGAATCGTTGCCTCGCACCTCGAAGGTGATTCAAAGGTACAAGATGCATATTCGCTTCGCTGTGCCCCGCAAGTTGCTGGGGCTGTGCGCGACACTATCGAATACGCCTCAACAATTGCATCGCGCGAATTGCAAAGCTCAATCGACAATCCTGTTGTCCTGCCTGATGGGCGGGTTGAATCAAATGGTAATTTTCATGGTGCGCCAGTGGGATATGTTCTAGATTTTCTTGCAATTGCCGCCGCCGATCTTGGATCAATGGCTGAGCGTCGGACCGATCGCATGCTCGACCAACATAGGTCCTCTGGGTTGCCACCATTTCTCGCCAATGATCCAGGCGTAGATTCGGGATTGATGATTGCCCAATACACCCAAGCTGGCCTAGTTAGCGAAAATAAACGGTTAGCTTCACCAGCGAGTGTGGATTCGATTCCATCTTCTGCGATGCAAGAAGATCATGTTTCTATGGGTTGGAGCGCAGCGCGCAAACTTCGCAAAGTTGTAGAAAATCTTTCGCGAATTCTTGCGATTGAATTAGTTACAGCAGCTCGCGCCATTGAATTTCGCACAGGACTGGCACCCTCTCCTGCAACGAAGAATGTAATCAAGGCGCTACGTGAAGTTGTTCCAGGCGTAGGTCCCGATCGCTTTCTCTCACCAGAACTTGAAGCGGCTGTTACGTTGGTTCAGTCAGGCAAAATCGTTGATGCTGCTAAAAAAATAGTTAAGAGCTTGAACTAGTTCTTTCTGCTTGCAACACCGCTTGCGGCTTCAAGAACTAAAAGAGCTCCTAACCGGATTGTTCGTTGATCCGCGGTATCCAAAGCCGCATCAATTTCGGTGATATCAATTGCACGAACCCGTGAATCTGCACCAGCAAGGAATGCTGCTTCTCGAAGTTCGTCAGCGCTAATTCCCCCAGGAACCGATGCTGGGCAAGCTGGTGCCACTGAACGGTCGCAAACATCAACATCTAGGTCAACATAGATTTCGCGTCCATTGCCGCCAGCGATATCTAGTGCTTCAGCCATCACATCTGAGATCGGGCGTTTGCGCAACTCATCGCGTGTGATGACATGTATGCCTTCGTCCTTTGCACGGGCGGCATATTCACGGCTATTAGCGAAATCGCTAATACCTATTTGCACGACATTTGCACCAGATAAACCAGCTTGTATGAGTCGCCACACGGGAGAGCCATTAGAAACCCCATCACGTAAATCATGGTGGGCATCTAGCGTGATGAGCCCGACATTTGATAAATCACTCCACATGCCAGCGGCAACAGAATAGGTAATGGAGTTATCTCCACCAAGTGCGATAAGTAATTTATGATCACGCAAAACATTTGCAACAGCATGCGCAACTTTCTGCTCACCTGATTCATGATCGGGTTGTTCAACATCACCGAGATCATGCAATGTGATGTCGCGAAGATCTGTTCCGCGCGAACTCGAATACGTCGAATATCGCGCTAGAGCGTTACGTATTGCACCGGGAGTTAAGTTGGCAGAAGTCGGCGAGATGGAAACTTCACGTGCGGGTATTCCGATGAGCGCTACGTCGCTCGCCCCGCTTGCATTAACGTGAAAAAGGGTGTGAGCGCGAGTCCACTTTGGATCTTGCGGCAATTTGGGCTCAGACATAGACGTCATCGTACGCGAGCGCGGGTTTCCTTCCTATCTATTACTGCCGTACCCTTACGCTGGAAGAGTCGCTCGGATCACCGCGTTATAGAAATATACCGAGGAAAGTCCGGACTCCATAGAGCAAGGTGGTGGGTAACGCCCACCCGGAGAAATCCGCGGGATCAGTGCCACAGAAAATAGACCGCTCATGCAAATGAGTAAGGGTGAAACGGTGGTGTAAGAGACCACCAGCATTTACGGCAACGTACATGGCTAGGTAAACCCCACTTGGAGCAAGACCAGACAGATAGCGCTTGAGAACTGCTCGTTCGAGCTATCGGGTAGGTTGCTTGATTTCGTAAGCAATTACGAAACTAGATGGATGGTGATCGGTTCGCAAGAACTACAGGATCCGGCTTATAGAGCGACTCTTCTTTATTTCAATAGTGCTTGACTTCAATTCATGCTCACCTTCCTATTTAAAAAGTGTTTAGTTTTATGTATAACCTTGGATATTTTTGTCGTTTTCTATGGGCAAGAGAGTGGGCGAACGTACTTTTGCACTGTTGTATAGTCACTGCATGCATGCGCGCTACAAGAAAACCTTCTCCGCGCTACTGGCCGTTTCATTTCTTTCGATCCTTGCTCATAGTTATGCAAGCCAAAGGACCACTTTTACGGTATTTGCGGCATCTAGTTTGGC